>ENA-ORXI01001732-ORXI01001732.1-sediment-metagenome-genome-assembly--contig:-NODE-1732-length-16634-cov-6.987498_pt1 | contig 16634 bp, 18 predicted proteins | sample MGYA00237861_ERZ511468 | MGnify/ENA primary metagenome ERZ511468 (study PRJEB26299, sample SAMN06266213) | sediment metagenome | isolation source: Hudson Canyon methane seep mesocosm | place... | reverse complement strand
GCCAATACTACCATTAAAGCAATACCCGCACTTTTATTATAAAGTTTATTTGCAGTTATAAATACCAACATCAACGAGAGTATAAATGCTGCTGCAATATCAAAGAAATTTGCTGATAAATTTACATTTAGTGGATTTACTATAGAACTCAATCCTAAAACCATCGTAAAGTTTGCAACATTTGATCCAATGATATTTCCAATTGCTAAATCTGAGTTGTTGTTCATAGCAGCTTTTATTGAAATGGTTAGTTCGGGTAAACTTGTACCAAAAGCTACTAAAAATAGTCCAATAATCCACTCACTCACTCCAAATTCTCGTGCGATGTTTCCCGCACTATCAATTGCAAAATCTGCTCCACCTATGGTTAATACGAATCCAAGAAGTAAAAACACAGAACATTTTCCCCAGGCAAATTTTTCTTTTGCAATGTCTTCATCTATATCTTCTACTTGATCTGAACCAATTAAAAATGTTAAATATCCTGCCATTAAAAATAAAAACAGAACACCGTCAACTGCATTTAATTGTCCGTCAATACCCATTAAAATAAAAACTAAAATAGGAAAAAGTGCCCATGCAGAATCTTTTGCAAATAAATCTCTTTGAGGAGTTATTTTTTTTGCAATTAAAAAAACCACACCCAAAACCAGTGCAATATTAAATATGGTACTTCCAATAACATTTGCAACGGCTATATCGCCATTTCCATGAAATGATGCTGTCATTGACACAGCCATTTCTGGTAGTGAAGTTCCAAGAGCAACTAACGTAGCCCCAATTACAAATGCAGATATATTATAATGAAGTGCAATTTTTTCACTTTGTTGTATTATAAAATCAGCACCATATACAAGTGCGCCCATTGATACTAGAAATATTATAAAATCCATATTATGAATTCCTTACGATTAAACTGTTTGGTAGATTGAATTCTTTGATTAATTCTTCTTCTTTGATTCTTTGTTCACCTTCATCTATTTCATGGTCAAACCCTAAAAGATGTAAAAGTCCATGTATAAAAAGAAGAGTAAATTCATCGTTGCAACTGTGGTTATATTCTTTTGCTTTTAATTCTACGAAATCAATAGAAATTACAATAGAGCCCAATGGCATGTTCGGCATATCAAAGTCAAGAGGAAAACTCAGTACATCTGTAGCTTTATCGATGTTTCTATGAATTTTATTTAATTCTTGAATTTCATCATTATTTACTACTATTAATTCAATCTCTTTATTTGTAAGAGATTTTTTAATATTTTCTATAATGACAGTTTCAACTTCAAAATTTGTATGATTATCTAAATCAATCATTAATATTACGCCCTTGTATATTATATTCGCGCATAATATCCAAATTTACTAATAATACCAATTAAAACAATAAGTTAGTACTTTATTTGGTATAAATCAATTGGTTTAAAAAAGTTCTAACATTTTAGGTACTTCATCTACAACAAAACATTTTACTCCCAATGTATTTTTTGGTTTAGTTGCTATTATTGCTTTTGTTATTCCTTGTGCACTGGCTTCTCTTAATCGTATCTCGTTTGAATAGACATCTTTAATTTCTCCTGTTAAACTCACTTCTCCAATAAACACAGATTCTTTAGAAATGGGTCTGTCTCTAAAAGAGCTGATAATGGCCGCAATGACAGCTAAATCTGCAGAACTCTCCTTAATTCTTATACCTCCACTTATATTTACATACACATCGTAATGATTCAATGGTAAATCAAGCTTTTTTTCTAAGAGTGCAAGTAACATATTTAATCTATTAAGATCAAAACCAGTAGCGCTTCTTTTTGGATTTGGATAAGTACTTTCAGTTACTAAAGCTTGAACTTCAAGAATAAGTGCACGTGAACCCTCCATTGAAACCGTAAGTGCAGATCCACTTTGAGGTTTACTTTTATCAAAGAATTTTGAAGCAATATTTTTCGCACTGACTAATCCCTCTTGCGTCATTTCAAATATACCAATTTCACTCGTACTTCCAAATCTATTTTTAAAACCTCTTAACATTCGAATTTCTTTATTTGACTCTCCTTCAAAATATAAAACAATATCAACCATATGTTCTAAAACTCTAGGCCCTGCAATTGAACCATCCTTTGTGATATGTCCAATTATAAAAATAGAAATATTAGATTCTTTCGCTTTACGCATAAGCTCAAAAGTGATTTCTCTCACCTGTGATACAGAACCAGGAGCTGATGTTAGTAGTGAAGAGTAAATAGTTTGAATAGAATCAATGATGACTACTTCATAATCTTGACGTAAAAGTTCATCTTGTATCTCTTCAAGTTTTATTTCTGAAAGTAAAAAAAGATTCTCTTCATTTGCATTGAGTCTGGTTGCTCGAAGTTTGATTTGCCCAGCACTCTCTTCCCCCGATACATATAGAACTTTTTTATTTGTTTTGGCAATGTTTCCAGCTATTTTAAGAAGTAACGTAGATTTCCCAACTCCTGGACTTCCTCCAATAAGTGTTAAACTTCCAGGAACGATTCCACCGCCTAATACTAAATCAAACTCATCATCATTTGTAGAAAAACGTTTTACATCATCTTGTTGGATTTGGGTAATTGGTTTGGCTTTTGAACTGCTTGTACTGACCTTTGAGATTTTTTTAAGTACTTCTTGTTGATCACTGTTTAATTCAATGAAACTTTCCCAACTTCCACAGCTTGGGCATTTTCCCAGCCATTTGCTTGCTTGTTCACCACAATGTTGACACTCAAATAAAGATGCTTTTTTCTTTGCCATGTTAAATCCTATTTATTATATGGGAGAATTATAGGATATTATTATTCAATGACTAAAAAATATTACATTTTGTAATAAAAAAGTGATATACACTTTTGTAACACTCTTTAGGGCTATACTGTTTATTATAAATGTAATATTTTATAGTTAAACACGATGTTTTTAAGTATAATATATAGTAGTAATAGTTTGTAATTAAGGAGAAACAATGTCTGATTTTACAGAAGAACTGAGACGTGAAAATTATGAAATAATTCAAGTTATGGCAACTGCAAAACGTTTAAGCATGAGGACACTTCAGGGGCGTAGAGCTCTTTTTGACAATATGATTATGATTCTTACTCATATGAAAAAAGAAGATGACAAAGTTCTTGATACACTTAAAAAATCCACAAGCTATCATCCCTCTTTGAAACAATCTTTAGAAATGTTTAAAACCGAAATAGAAGTAAGTTCAAAAAAAATAAAGAGTTTTTTTAAAAAGCACAAGGCAAATGATTCCAGTATAGAACTTTGCGATGACTTTGACTCGTTGTTTAGTGTGCTAACGCGTAGAATTGAAAAAGCTGAGAACATTTTTTATGCAGAGTTTGATGAGATAGAAAAAGAAGAAGAATTACTGAAAAATATGATATTGTAAAGAGCTTGAAATAAAGAAATTATTGATATAATTGAGTTAAACTTTTATATTGGATATCAATGATTATATATATACACGGTTTTGGCTCATCTGCGCTTGGAGGCAAGGCTACACTGATTAAAGAACATTTTGGGGACGAAATACTATTGCCCTCTCTTTCCTATGTCCCCAATCTTGCCATTGATACACTTGAACAATTAATCCAAATGCTTTTAATTAAAAAAGAAAATGTGAATCTCATTGGTTCTTCTTTGGGTGGATATTATGCAATGTATTTAGCCAACAAATATAATATAAAAGCGGTGTTAATAAATCCAGCAATTACTCCTTATAAAACACTGGACAAAATAGGAATGGCAATGAACTATTTTGATATGTCCACGTTTGAAGTTACGCAAAAGCATATACAATTTTTAGAAACATTAGAAGTTGATGAAATCAAAAAACAAGAGAATTTTATGGTTTTATTGCAAATGGCTGATGATCTTTTAGACTACAAGGATGCAGTTAATAAACTGCCCAATTCAATACTGGATATTGAAGAGGGTGGAAGTCATACGTATGAAAATATTCAAAGACATTTTGAAAAAATAAAAGAGTTTTTTAAATAAAATCTAGTTAAATATAACTTCTTTTGCCCCTTGTAAATTGGGGTTATAATGTTTTCTGTATTTTTTTGAATAAGATTTATTTTTAACTTTTTTAGATATTTTTGCACTTTTTACTTTTGTCACTGCTTTCTTTTTAGCCTTTTTTTTGACTACAGCTTTTTTGGGAAATTTTGCAATGGTTTTTATGTTTGTTTTGCTTATCTTTTTACTGGTGTATTTTTTATATAACTTGGCTGCCATTTTAGGATTTTTCCTTACTCCAAGACCTTTTTCGTAAATATTGGCTAAATAAAACTGTGCTTGTTTATGACCATTATTTGAAGCTTTTGTAAAATGAGGCAGGGCTTTTTGGTATTGGCCTTTTATAAAATAACTCATTCCTTTGTTAAATGAGTCTGCACACAGTATTGAAGTTGTTATAAATATAAACAGTAGAATTTTTTTCATATCTTAAATGCCTTTGAGTCTTTATGTTTTAATATTCTAATTAACTTTTTGATTCCACAGATAATATTTTGTAACTGAAATACAAAAATACAGTTCCAGTAAAACTTTGTACAATTTTTTGTAAATAATTTGATTGCAACATTTTGGTTGATTTTCCTAAGATAAAAATAAAACCCGTAAACCAAATAAAAATAGTAAACGAATGAATTGATACCAATAAAAATATATCAACAATAGCAGAGTTCTGAAAATCAATGAGTTGTGGAAAAGCTGCTAAATAAAACATTGAAACTTTTGGATTTAAAATCTGTGTTAAAAATCCTTCAACAAAAGAGGAAAAATCAGTTCTTTTTTTCCTTTTAACTGTAATACTTTCCTTGATTTTTTCAGTGGTGTTGTCATTTTTTTTGACGACTTGAAGCAGAGCTTTTATACCCAAAAATGCCAGGTATAACGCACCAGTTACTTTTATGACCATAAAAAGTGTTGCTGAACTCAGAATAATAGCAGAGAGTCCAAAAAAAGAGAGTGCTCCATGAACATATGTTGCTGTAAAAATTCCGATTAAATTCCCCATACCACTTCTTTTACCATAAGTAGGTACCGTTTTTAAAAATAAAACACCATTGGGTCCTGGTGATACTACAAGTAAAAAAGAAATAACGGCAAAAGTAGTCATTGTGTCAAAGTTCATATTAACTCCTATGGTTAGAATTTTATTAAAAAATATGAATTAACTTCCTTACAATTAAAATTAATGCATATTTGTTATGTTGGATTTATTCTTTTGTATAAATTCCATCCAATAAACTGTCCACAAATTCATCAGGTGAGAATTCGACTAAGTCTTCTTGTTTTTCACCAATTCCAATATAAAAAATTGGAAGTTCAAGTTGATTTGAAATAGAAAACAGTGCTCCACCTTTTGCTGTACCATCAAGTTTTGTTACAATGATTCCATCAATGCCAACCATTTCATTAAATGCTTGAGCTTGTGCAATAGCAGTGTTTCCTTGAGTTCCATCAAGTATCATCAGTTTTTGATGAGGCGCTCCCTCATAGGCTTTACTACAAACCTTTACAATTTTTTTAAGTTCGTTACTTAGATTTGTTTGTGTTTGAAGCCTTCCAGCTGTGTCAATAATAACATGATCTATTCCTTTTGAAACTGCTGAAGAAATTGTATCATATGCTACGGCACTTGCATCATGCCCTTGTTTTGTTTTAATAATAGGTACATTAATTTTACTGGCCCAGCTACTTAATTGCTCAATGGCTGCTGCTCTAAATGTATCACCAGCTCCAAGAAGAACACTTTTCCCACTTTGTTTATATCTGTTTGCCAGTTTTGCAATGGTTGTTGTTTTACCTGCACCATTTACTCCAATGATTAATTCAACAAATGGAGATGGCCTATTTGAAATGTCAACATCAGGGGCATGTTCAAAAAGCATGACAAGTCTGTGTCTTAAATCTTTTCTTGTAATTAACTCAGGCAATCCATCCATTGCTTTTTCAATAATTTCATATTCCATGTCTGATTCTATTAAAAGCTCTTCTATAACATCAAATTCAATTTTCTCTTTTTTTTGTGGAACAATTGATTTGATATTATCAAATGTTTTTGAAAGTGCTCGTGTGAAAAAACCTTTTTTTTCTTCTGATTTAACTTCTAATACAGGTTCTTCTGTAATTTCTTCTATATCTTCTTTGATAGTTTCAGGTTCTTGCGTAATTTCTATTGCTTCTTCAGGAAATTCAGGCTCTTCATTTATAATTTTATTATCTGATTCTTTATTGGCTTCTTCATTTGCAACTTCTTCTGAGGCCTTAAATATTTCATCTAATTCATTTTCGTTAACTGAGTCATCAACTTCATTTTCTAAAATTTCTTCTTGTACTTCTTCAACTTCTACTTTTTTCTTTTTAAAAAAACTAAACATTCACTATATACCTAAACCTTTTTTTATATCACTTTCTAACATCTCTTGAGGAACAATACCAACATATCTTTGTATTTGTTTTCCACCTTTTGCATACATAAACATAGTAGGAATTGTTTTAATTCCTCCTATTGAATCAGATAATAAAAAATTATTTTTTGTATTTGTAACAGGGTATTTTATGTTGTATGTAGAAATAAATGCATTTAATATTTGCTGATCTTTATTCTCTTCTAATAACACTGCAATAATTTCAAATTTTCCGTCATACTTTTCTCTTAGATTATTTAAGTGAGGTATTTCAGCCTTGCAAGGTGGACACCATGTTGCAAAAAAGTTAAGTAAAACTGTTTTGTCTTCATATCCTTTAAAAATCATTCCATCTTTAGTTTTAACTACTTCAATTATCTTTCCATCACTGGCTCTTAATTTAAAATTGGTTTGAATTTTCTTCACTGCTTTTTGAATTTTTGCTTCTTTTTTAGCTGATGTATTTTCTTTTGAATCACATCCTGAAAATAGTATGGTTGCTAAAATTGTAAAAAAAGCCAAAACTTTAAACTTCATTTTAATTCCTTTGGGTAAAATCTATATTAGGGTTTTATTCTACCCAAGGAAGGCTTAAATGATAGAAAATCACAAAAGTGATTTTAGAAAATCGTGTATTAATAGACTAAAATTTAAAAGCCGTTTTGCAAAGATAAAAAAAGATAAAATAATTGTAGATAAATTAATTAAAACTATATATACTTTAAAACCCAAAAGGTTATTGGTATATATTCCAATGGAACTAGAAGTCAATATTTTTCCGTTGATCAATAAACTAAGACGTGAAAGAAAAATAGAGATTTTTGTTCCATATATGCACGGAGATAGTTTTAAAGCTGTAAAATATAGATTGCCTTTAAATAGGAAAAAATTTGGCATAAAAGAGCCCAATAATTCGTTTGTTACTAGAAAAATTGATGTAGCTATTGTTCCTGTGGTTGGGATTGATGGTGCATATAAGCGAATTGGATTTGGTGCAGGAATGTATGACAGGTTTTTTTATAGGCTCAATTATAAACCTACACTTATTTTTACTCAAACAGTCCTTTGTAAAACTTCTAGAATTTTGTCCGATAAATATGATATTCAAGCTAATTACGTGATAACAAGTTAGTAGTTCTAAAAAATTATATAAATAAATTAAAAGGTTTTAGAAATGGAAATGATAATAGTAGGAATAGTTGTAGCAGTATTGAGTTCAGTGCTAAGTATCTTAATCTCAAAAAAATTAAACAATGCAAAATTTGAGATATATATAACACAAGCAAAAGCAAAAGCAAAAGTGATTGAACATGAAGCAGAAGTTTTGCTTAAAGATTCACAAATCAGAGCTAAAAAAGAGTACGAATCAGAATTTAGACATGCAAAAAAAGAGTACGATGAAATGTTCTCTAAAATTCAAAAGAAAGAAAAAGAGTTAAATGAACATTTAGAAGCAGAATTAAAAGACATCAAAAAAGAGAAAGAAGAAATCGTAGAAAAAAACCAAAAAATAACTACGATAAAAGAAGGTTTAACAAATCAACAAAAAACACTTGAAAATAAAATTGAAAGAGCTTTAAAAGTACTTGAAAATGCAAGTGGATTGACACAACCTGAGGCAAAAGAGTTAATGCTTGAAAAAACAAAAGAAGACTCAAGAGCAGAAATTGCTTCTATTTTTAGAAAAAAATTCAAGATTGCAGAACAAAATTCTCAAACAGAAATAAATAATATGCTTTCTAATGCAGTGACACGATATGCGGGTGAATTTGCAGCAGAAAGACTTATAAATAATTTGCCTATTAGAGATGATGAAACTAAGGGTAAAATTATTGGTAAAGAGGGACGAAATATTAAAGCTCTTGAAATGTTACTTGGCGTTGATATTATTATTGATGATACACCAAATACAATTACAATCAGTAGTTTTAATCTTTACCGACGAGCCATTGCAACAAAAACAATTCAGGCACTTCTTGAAGATGGAAGAATACAACCTGCACGTATTGAAGAGATTTACAATAAAACTAAAACAGAATTTGATCAAAATATCTTAAAAGAGGGTGAAGATGTTATTCTTGAATTGGGTATCAAAGGAATGCATGTTGAACTTATTAAACTCGTTGGACGATTAAGATACCGAGCAAGTTATGGACAAAATGCTTTAGCACATACACTAGAAGTTTCACATTTAGCTGGACTTTTAGCCGCACAAATGGGTGGAGATGCTATTCTTGCACGACGTGCTGGATTATTACATGATATAGGAAAAGCCTTAACTCATGAAATGCCTGGATCTCATGTAGACTTGGGTGCAGATATGTGTCGAAGATATGATGAACCTGCAACAGTTATCAATGGAATTTATGCCCATCATGGACATGAAGAGCCAATCAACGTTGAAAGTGCAGCAGTTTGTGCCGCTGATGCTTTAAGCGCGGCACGACCAGGTGCACGAAGAGAAGTGTTAGAGAGTTTCTTAAAAAGAGTTGAGGAAGTTGAAAATATTTCAACATCTAAAACAGGTGTTATTAATGCCTTTGCAATTAATGCAGGGCGAGAAGTACGAGTCATTGTAAAAGCTGACTTAGTTAATGATGATGAAGCTGTACTAATGGCGACTGAGATTGCTAAAGAGATTGAAGAAAAAGTTCAATATCCAGGTGAGATCAAAGTTAACGTAATCAGAGAACTCCGAGCCCAATCTTACGCAAGATAAGGTTTATCTTTTAGTCTTATTCTGCGTTGAAGAACAAAATTTAATGCTCATGTACTTAAACGTACACTCCGCTTAAATTTTGCTCTTCGCCTTGATTAAAACAAAAATATAAACCTTCTCTTACGAAGATTATATTTTTTGAAAACTACTTAAAATTAAACCCTCAACCAACTTACACTATAATACAAAAAAATATAAATATAAAAGAGAACAGATTGAAGAATAAATTAACAACAAAAATTATTGCCGGAAAATACAAAGGGAAATCACTTGAACTCCCTTCATTGGATGTGACACGAAGTTCAAAAGCCAGACTTAAAGAATCATTTTTTAATGTTTTACAGTTTGATATAATAGATGCTACATTCATTGAAGCATTTGCAGGAAGTGGTTCAATTGGACTTGAAGCAGTAAGTAGGGATGCGAAAGATGTGTTTTTTATTGAAAAAGACAAAGAATCATATAATGTATTACTTAAAAATTGTAAAGCAGTTGATATCAGTAAATGTAATATGAATTTAGGGGATACCTTTAAAGTACTTCCTACTTTACTTGAGAGTTTAAAAAATAGAACAAATGATTTAGTTATATATATAGACCCTCCATTTGATTTTAGAGATGGCATGGATGATATTTATGACAGATGTTTTGATGTTGTTTCAAAAATTGAAAATAGTAATATTTCATTAATATGTTTTGAACATGTCACTACACTTGAAATGCCAGAATCTCTTGGGCAATTTGAGTTAACAAAGTCAAAAAAGTTTGGTAAAAGTACACTTTCATACTATAAAATAAAATAGGAATTTTAATGATAAAGTTGGCATTTTATTTATTGATATCGACAATACTGATGGTTTTTTTCTTGCCATTTATTTATACAGTATCTCCTTATGATTTAAATCCAAATGCCATTTTACAGCCTCCATCCTTACAAAATATATTTGGTACAGATAGATTGGGGCGAGATATTTTTGCCAGAATTTTAGTGGGTGGTCAAACTTCACTTATCATTGGTTTTTTAAGTGCAGCCATCGCTTCTTGTGCGGGGCTTTTTATTGGTATAAATGCTGGTTTTTTTAAAGGTCACGTAGACAAAAGTATCACTATCATTATTGACTTGTTTTTAACATTCCCCACTTTCTTTTTACTTTTGGCACTGGTGAGTTATATACAAGCCTCTTCTTTGGTTTTGATTATTGTGATATCCATTACGGGTTGGATGGGGATGGCACGACTAATTCGTAGTGAGAGTTTTGGAATATCAAACAAACCCTATATTAAAATATTAAAACTTGCCAATATGAATACAGGCAAAATTATATTTAAATACTTTGCACCATTGCTTGCTCCTATATTTCTTATTTCATTTACGTTTGGAGTAGGTGGTGCTATTTTAGCTGAGTCTGGATTGTCTTTTTTAGGACTTGGAATCAATCCTCCCCAAATGAGTTGGGGAAGTTTATTAAGTGGTGGAAAAGCGGTTATTGATATTGCGTGGTGGGTGAGTTTCTTTCCTGGACTGATGATATTTATAGTGACTTTTTGTCTGATGCAAATCTCTGATTTTCTTCAAAGTAAAGCCAATCAAAAAGAGATACAAACGACATAAAAACTTGATTATATTTTTATGAGTATCTTATCAAGCCATCTAGTAGATAATATTCTTTTTGCAAAACCCAATATGTGTGTTGCTTTGGTGATATAATATCTGGGTCTTGGTTTGTTTGCTTGGATGATTTTTAAAACTACTTTTGCTACTTCTATGGCCTCTAAATTAAAAGGGGTATTTTTCTTGTTGCTTTCTGATTTTTCATTCAATTCATTGTCATATTCTTTTTTAAAATAGCTGTTGGTATCATCGACATTTTTTTTAAACATCTTTAGTGCATTTTTTCTAAAGTCACTGGTAACTGGTCCTGTGTTTAATAAGCTCACTGTTATGTTTGAGTCCTCAAGTTCGAGTCTTAGCGTATCAGTTAACCCTTCAATGGCATATTTACTGGCATTGTATGCTCCTCTGTATTTAAGTGCAATTAAACCCAATACTGAACTGTGTTGAATGATTTTCCCGAAACCTTGTTTTCTCATGATAGGAATGATTGTACGTGTAAGTTCATGAAGTCCAAATACATTTGTTTCAAATTGTTCTTTTAAAACTTCAGTTCTGATATCTTCTACAGCTCCTGGTTGTCCAAAACCTGCATTATTAAATACAACATCCAGTGTTCCACCTGTTTTTTTTAAAACTTTTTCGATTGTAGTATGTATGGTTTCATATTTTGTGACATCAAGAATGTATGCATCAAACCCAAGCTCTTTTAGGCTGGTTACGTCTTCTTCTTTTCTGGCTGTTGCAAAGACTAAATATCCTTTTTCTTTTAGAAAAACTGCAGTTGCATGACCAATTCCCGTTGAACACCCTGTGATTAAAATTGATTGCCTAGATTGACTATTAATACTTTCCAATTAATACCTCATTTAAAGGTCTTTTAGGAACACAATGTTCGTCTTTATCATTTCTGTAATAGTTTGTGTCATTATCTTTAACATCAACGACACTTACCACTTCATCTTCAATACCCACAGCAATTCCAAGAAAGGGTTGAAGAGTATCATCTAAATTAAATTTTGATTTACATATGTCTTTGTCAATAGATGCAAGCGCACACGTTGCATATCTTTTAGTTTTTGCTGCTAACATAATAGTTTGTAAACTAATACCTGCATCAATCATTGCAAACCCATCTATGGATGTATCATTAATCATAATGATAAATGCACTGGGTTGTTCTGCTTCTTTTTGTTCCCAAGCTGTTAGATGCGTTGCCCACTTTGATGTTTTTGCCAAGAGTCCAACAAGTTCTTTGTCTGTAACAATGACATATTTTAAGGGTTGTTTGTTTTTCGCACTGGAAGTAATTCTTGTTAAATCAATAATTTCTTCCAAGTCTCTTTTTAAAATTTTGATATTTGGCTTAAACCTTCTAGTACATCGAGTTGCGTGAACTAATTCATGTAATGTTTGAAAATTCATTTAATTATCCTCTGTTTTAATTCATGCTATTATATCTAATACGTACAAAAAAATTATCATATGGATGTCAATATGGATAAAATAGTAATATTAAGTGGAGCGGGTTTATCTGCACAAAGTGGTATTTCGACTTTTAGAGATAGTGAAGGGCTTTGGGAACAGTATGATATAAAAAGAATTTGTAATGATGGTTGCTTAGATTGGAACTATGATGAAACAATTGATTTTTATAACCAAAGACGTCAAGATATACAAGATAAAGAACCCAATTATGCTCATGAAATCATAACTAAACTCAAAAAAGAATTTCCCAATGATATTGAAGTTATCACCCAAAATGTAGATAATCTTTTAGAGAGAGCAGGCTGCAGTGATATTTTACATTTACATGGATTTTTACCTGAAATCAGATGTATGGAATGTGATACTATTATCAATATATCCTATGATAGTCAAGATGAAAACAACAGCTTCTGTCCGACATGTAATGGAAAAATGAGACCAAATGTTGTCTTTTTTGGTGAAGAAGCCCCACGATATAATATTATGCATAAAATACTTGAAAAATGTGGACTGCTGATTGTAATAGGTACCAGTGGAAATGTACTGGATGTAAGTTTTCTCACTCAATATGCTGACTTTTCAATTTTAAATAACTTAGAACCAAGTGATGCCATCATAGAAGAAGTATTTGATCAAGTTTATTACGACTGTGCAACAAAAGTAATTGATAACATTGAAAAAGATATCAGGCACTTTATTGAAAATGGAACAATTTGAATTTAAAAGAGTTATTAGATAATGAAGTAAACAGTAGAAATAAAAAAGATGAACTTTGTATTGAAAATAGACCAGATCCTTTAATCATAGCAAAAAGACATAATGACGAGTATATATCACTGATATGCGCACTTTTTGCCTATGGAAAAGCCACACTTATTGTCAAGTTTTTAGATTCCCTTGATTTTAATTTATTAGAAAAAAATGAAGATGAAATCAAAAAAACATTAAAAAATCACTATTACAGATTTCAAACCAGCCAAGATATTATTGCTTTTTTTATAGCATTAAAAAGACTCAAAGAAAAAAGTACTCTCAATGAACTTTTTACAAAAGGGTATCAAAAAAACAATCATGTACTAGAAGGCATCGAGTCTCTAATCACTTCAATATCAGATGTGTACAATTATAAATCAAAAGGTTATGACTTTTTAATAGGCAAAGCTCCTAAAAGAGATAAAGATAATCAAATAAAAGAATTGGGAAACTCGCCCTACAAAAGATGGAATATGTATCTTAGATGGATGGTACGAAGTGATGAACTTGATATGGGCTTGTGGGAAGGGGTCAATAAAGCTGATTTAATCTTGCCACTGGATACTCATACTTTTAAAGTCTCTTCAAACCTTGGGCTTTTGAATCGAAAAACGTATGACTTAAAATCTGCATTGTTGATTACAGAGAAACTAAAAGAGTTTGATAAAAATGACCCTATAAAATATGATTTTGCTTTGTATAGACTGGGACAGGAGAAGGTATTGTAGCCAAGTATATGGAGGTTCTGCTCCTATGTTAAAATACAAAGGTACACTTTAAGTACACTTTTGATTTATAATTATTCAAATATTATAAATTACACTAATATATAATAATTGCCTTTTTCTAGATGTCAACCGAATTCTGAAAATAGGCATTTAAAATTAAAAAACTATCTAAAAAGGCTAATGTCACTAGTATGCTTGAGCATTTTAGCACTTCGTTTGACATTGTAGGTGCAGTAATATTTTGTTTAGATATATAGATACAGTTGATTTTTTAAAGTACTAATAAAAATATATTTTAGAATCTAATATAAATAAAAATATTATTAGTTTTATGTAAGGAAAGCTTGTTCCAAATAGAGTTTAATTTTGGAGCATGTTCAACAAGATACTGTTTATGGATTACAGTAATAAATAGCTATAGCGATTTTAACTGTCGCAATTTCCTTTTAAACAAGTATAAAAGACCAAATGAAGAAACGATAACTAGTATAGATGTCATATAAAACTTGAATCCAATATCGCCATTACCTGCTTTAAAGGCTTCTATTAGGTTTTGTGCAGCACTGCCTAACCATACAAAAAGTGTAGTTCTCGGAAGCATACCTAAAGTGCCTGCTGTGATAAATTCTTTGACTTTAACTCCAAATGCAGGTAAAAGAAGATTCATCAATCCAAAAGGTAAAATGGGTGATATTCTACATAATATCACAAACCAAAATGGATTTGACTCAACTGTATTTTTCAAAAGTTCTTTATTATCCATATCTACCATAGATTTAAGTAGCCTTCCTTTGTCTAAGTGCCGACCAAACATATACCCTAACAATGAAGCTAAGAGATATGCAGGTACAACATAAACTAAAGAACTAAGACCAAACAAAAATCCACTAAGTGATGATATAAAGGTTGTAGGAGTCAAAAGGATGGCCATTGTAAATGCTGTTCCTATAAAAAATAGAGTAGAATGATCTTTTATCCACTCTGTTACCTCTGGATAAGAAAAGATGATATATAAACTCAAAAGGCTTCCTAAAATAGGCAATAAAATAGCAATAACCGAAACAAAAAACGAATGACGATTTACACGTAAGAATTTAATGGTTTTTTTCATAATGAGGCTTTTTTACTATCTACGATAGATTTTTTTAAGAGAAATTATACTGAATCAATCTTTAGAAAAAACCTCATAAAACATATAATGATATAAGTATATTTTAGATTCAAGTTTAGCTTCTATTAGTATGAAATATTTTATTTTAATTCAATTTCAGGAGCCGATAATCCAGAAAGAATGATTGAAGTCTATGAATAATCAGTATATAGTTTAATTTTTGAACATGTCCAGAACTTGCAGGTTGTAGAACTTATTTTTATGATTAATCTTTTTATGTCCTATTTTCTGTTGACAGATTAGTAATTCAATTACATGTGATCCAAACTTAGATAAAATAACAAAAAGAAGGATGGCTTTGTTTTTACCAGAATGTTCATCGAAAAAGGAATTAATTATATGCCAGAAGTAAATCCATCTCACACTATGTCATTTAGAACACCAAAAGATCTTGAAAAGTGGCTAAACTTAAATCATAAAATTGAAAATGAATTATGGGTAAAGATATTTAAAAAAAATTCAGGAATTCAAAGTGTTACGTGGAATGAAGTAGTGATAGAGATTTTATGTTGGGGTTGGATTGATGGCATTAAAAAATCAATTGATGAGAAAGCCTATCTTCAGCGAATAACACCAAGAAAACCACTAAGTGTATGGTCTAAAAGAAATACAGAACATGTAGAACGATTGATAAAAGAAGATAGGATGAATGAATCTGGACTAATACCTGTTCGAGAAGCAAAAGCTGATGGTCGTTGGGATAAAGCCTATGTGGCAAGTGAGCTAAAAGTGCCTACGGACTTCTTAGAAACATTAAAAAAACAACCAAAAGAGGAACAATTTTTTAATACTCTTTCTAAATCGAGTCGTTTTGTAATCGCTCATGGATTAACTAGTGCCAAAAAACCTGAGACTAGACAAAGACGATTTACAAAATACATGACAATGCTACTCAATAAAGAAAAACCTGTGTAAATAATATTTTACATAATGAGTGAATACATTTCTATTTTTGTTAAAAAATAAAGCCTATTTTATAATCATAATAGGGCCGTATGTTAATCTTCCAAGTTACAGCTATTTCTTGATTCAATTTACTGTCCTATAACCTCTAGGTTTTGGAACACAAAGCGCTTATATTAGTATTCCGTGTTCCTCAAAGTGTTCAAAAAGTAAAAACTACAAAGTTTCACAAACCTTATAGAGTTATGGAACAAAGAATATAGTCTAATTTGTCAACCAAAATCATAATATACAAAATGAAAGAACTATGTCAAATTAATACTGTAGCTATTATTTGACGTTGATGTATATTAATGAATTTTTATTCTATAAGTCTAACCGTTCATCTAAAATTCTAAATTTCATTTCTTTAGTTACTCGTCCTACAGGACTAAGTAAGACAATCCTACATATAAGATAAGGGATAAATTTACAAGAATCAAAAATGTCAACATATTGCGCTTATATTAGAGAGTCAACTGGCAAACAAACATTAGAAAGCTAAAAATAAAAAAATTTTGATTATAGATTCTCAACCAAATTACTATGGAACCGACTAATAGGGTTCTATCTCGTATTAGTGGCATATTAAAAACATTTTTTATCATATTTATTAAAATATGCCGATTTATATGCCATTTTTAGTTGATTTACATTGTTTAACAGTGATATGTATTTGATTGTTTTTTTAGAAGTAGTGGTAGTTTGGGCTATATTGGATGATATTGTATTACATTGATACGTATTGGAGGAGGCACCCGGAATCGAACCGGGGATCAAG
>ENA-ORXI01001731-ORXI01001731.1-sediment-metagenome-genome-assembly--contig:-NODE-1731-length-16634-cov-11.532524_pt1 | contig 16634 bp, 16 predicted proteins | sample MGYA00237861_ERZ511468 | MGnify/ENA primary metagenome ERZ511468 (study PRJEB26299, sample SAMN06266213) | sediment metagenome | isolation source: Hudson Canyon methane seep mesocosm | place... | reverse complement strand
CTGGATGCCAGTGGTTTTGGCAGGGTGTTGCCCCGCTTATTAAATCTGGAAAGAGCATCAGACCTTCCTTGTCGGCAATCATTATTTACTCATCTTGAGGATCGTATACAGTGCCCGGATTATGAACGAAATAATATTCGCATTATTGTTCATCCTGAACATCGGGATGTCTGGTACTGGTTAATTCCATTTAGTAATGGCCGCTGTAGTTTGGGAGTTGTGTCTGAACCTGATTTTTTTGCATCTTTAGGCCATGATGAGACTCAGGCCTTTCATCAATTAATTGCTCAGGAACCTTCCTTGAAGGCATTGCTAAAACACGCGGTATTTGACACTAAAATCAACAGTATTAAAGGCTATAGTGCTGATGTCAGTTCTTTAATTGGCAATAATTACGCTTTATTAGGTAATGCTGGCGAGTTTTTAGACCCTGTTTTTTCTTCTGGCGTTACGATTGCAATGAAGTCTGCAACTTTAGCGGCTGAGATATTAGATAAACAGTTGAATGGTTACACGGTCGATTGGCAGGCAGAGTTCGTAGAACCGTTACAAGTAGGCGTGGAAACCTTTAGAGCCTTCGTAACATCCTGGTATGAAGGCGGCTTACAGGATGTTGTTTTTTATAATCAGCAACAAGAAAATATTAAACAAATGATATGTTCAATTTTAGCGGGTTATGTCTGGGATGAAAAAAACCCCTACGTTAAAAACTCACGTTCGCGGTTGAATACTTTGGCTGAACTTTGCCGTGAGCCACTGACTAAATGAAACTTTATCTAAATGATTGCGGGATGTTATCCGCTGTTGCTAATGACAGGCATGCAATATTAAAAAGTATACAGTCTGGAGATAGAACGGGCTTAATGCTGAGTGAAGAGTTTAGTTCGCATCCAGTCTATATTGGTGAAGTTAAAGCAGAATTACCTGTTATTGCGGATAAGTACAGTGTCTATAATTGCAAAAATAATCAATTATTATTGGCCGCATTAAATCAAATTCAGCCGACTGTTGATGGCATGATTAAACGCTATGGTGCGGATAGAGTTGGTGTGGTGATAGGAACCAGTACCTCGGGTGTTCATAATACGGAACTGGCGATAAGCTCGGTAGCTAAAAACAATATTAAACCAGAACAGTTTCATTATAAACAGCAACAACTGGCGGGTGGGGCTGATTTTCTGGCACAGGTTTTGGGATTAAAAGGACCGGCCTATGCCATATCTACCGCTTGCTCATCCAGTGGAAGAGCCATGGCTTCAGCGCGTAGGCTTATCGCCCTCGGCTATTGTGATGCAGTGATTGTAGGCGGTGCAGATAGTTTATGTCAGTTTACCGTACATGGCTTTGATGCTTTACAATCCTTGTCAGCAGGCTTATGCAAACCTTTTGGACAGCATCGCGATGGCATTAATTTATCCGAAGCGGCTGCCTTGTTTGTGCTCAGTAAACAGGAAGGGGAGGTTGAATTGCAAGGTATTGGCGCAAGCAGTGATGCCTATCATTTTTCTGCGCCTGACCCGGAAGGGAGTGAAGTGATTTCATCCATGAAAATGGCTTTGACTGATGCAAATAAAATGCCAGAGCAGATTGATTATGTCAATTTACATGGTACGGCAACCCCTTTAAATGATGCAATGGAAAGTAGCGCCGTTAATAAGGTTTTTGGTCGTCATGTTGCTGTTAGTTCAACTAAAGGTATGACTGGTCATGCTTTAGGGGCTGCGGCTGCTTTAGAACTAGGCTTGTGCTGGATGTTATTAACTTCTAGTGATGAACAGGGACTATTATTGCCTAATATTAATGATGACCCAATAGATGCATCACTGCCTGGTTTGAATTTCGTGCAACAGGGACAAAAGTTAGGCGGGAGAATCAACTCTTGTCAAAGTAACTCTTTTGCCTTTGGCGGTAATAATATCTCACTTATTATAGGGCGCAATAATGCTTGATATTAATGTCGCTGATTTACTGCCTCATGATGGCAATATGGTGTTACTGGACCGGGTGCTGGAATATGATCAGGAATCCCTGATTGCAGAAGTGCAGGTGAGGGATGATGGTTTGTTTGGTGATGGCAAAACAGTCCCCTCCTGGTTAGGAATAGAATATATGGCCCAGACGGTAGCGGCTCATGGTGGCATGATGTGTCATCTTGCTGGTAAGCCAATCAATCTGGGGTTCTTATTAGGTACACGTCGTTATAGCCCTAATGTTGCTGAATTTTCTGTCGGGACCTGCTTAACGATTAAAGTGGAAAGAATCATTGAAGACCAGGGTTTAGCTGTATTTGAATGTCAGATTTTGGGAGAAGGGATTGATGTTTCGGCCAAATTGAATGTTTATCAGCCCGATAAAAAAGACAATAAAGTGATACAGTCGAAGGGCTGATGTTGAATTTATGCTCTAAAAAAGTGCTTATAATCTAATCAAAATATAATGCAGAAAATGAATAAAACAGTATTAGTGACAGGTTCCAGTCGTGGAATAGGTAAAGCAATTGCCTTATATTTGGCTACTAAAGGCTACGATATCGTTGTACATTGTCGAAGTAAAAGAACTGAAGCAGATGATGTAGCCAAGCAAATTAGGGATATGGGGCAGGTGGCCAGAGTTTTACAGTTTGATTTATCCGATAGACAGCAATGCGCAGAGATATTAACTCAAGATATTGAAGAAAATAAGGCTTATTACGGGGTTGTTTGTAATGCAGGGATTTCTGCGGATAACGCTTTTCCGGCATTAACGGGGGAAGACTGGGATTCAGTGGTTCATACCAATTTAGATGGTTTTTATAACGTATTATTTCCACTGGTAATGCCCATGATTAGACGCCGTAAACCCGGGCGTATTATTACCATGTCCTCCGTTTCAGGGTTGATGGGGAATAGGGGACAAGTTAATTATAGTGCTGCAAAAGCAGGAATTATAGGCGCGACAAAAGCATTGGCGCTGGAATTGGCAAAAAGAAAAATTACGGTTAATTGTGTTGCACCAGGTTTGATTGATACTGAAATGCTTGAGGAACTACCCTTAGAGGAAATAAAAAAAATGATCCCTTTAAGACGGGTTGGTGAGGCTAAGGAAGTAGCGGCTACAGTTGCTTTTTTGCTTTCAGAAGAGGCTGCATATATTACCCGTCAGGTTATTTCTGTTAATGGAGGTTTGTGTTGATAAAGCGCGTAGTCATCACGGGTATGGCAGGGATAACCCCAATCGGGAATGATTGGGAGACTGTTTCAAAAAACCTGAAAGCTCAAAAAACAGGTATTCAAAGGATGGATGACTGGGATAAGTACGAGGGTTTGAATACCCGTCTGGCGGCACCGGTGGATTTCTCCAGACCAGAACATTACAGTCGTAAACAAGTGCGCGGAATGGGCAGGGTTGCTATGCTGGCCACCTATGTGACAGAACTGGCTTTGATTGATGCCGGTTTGTTAAATGACCCCTGTCTGCATAGCGGTCAAATGGGCGTGGCTTATGGGAGCTCTTCTGGTAGCTTTGATGGTTTACTGGATTTTACCAAGATGTTGTTGAATTTTGATAAAGGCAGCTTAAACGCCACTTCTTATATTCGTATGATGGGACACACTTGTCCCGTTAACATTGGGCTACATTTTGGTATTAATGGGCGGATTGTTCCTACCTCCAGTGCCTGTACCTCAAGCAGCCAGGGCATTGGTTACGCCTATGAAACGATCAAACATGGAACCCAGCTTTTAATGGTGGCGGGTGGAAGTGATGAATTGTCTCCCTCACAAGCCGCAGTATTTGATACCTTGTTTGCCACCAGTCTTCGTAATGATGAGCCTGATAAATCCCCCCGGCCTTTTGATAAAGACCGTGATGGCTTGGTGATAGGGGAAGGTGCAGGGACTTTTATACTAGAAGAAAGAGAACATGCTATTAGTAGAGGGGCGACTATTTATGCTGAAATTGTAGGATTTGGAACCAATTCCGATGGTTTGCATGTGACTCAGCCAGATAGTCAAAGTATGCAAGTGGCTATGAAGCTAGCGATAAAAGATGCTGAACTGGAGGCAGCTGATATCGGCTATATCAGTGCTCATGGCACTTCGACTGAGCGTGGAGATATTGCAGAAAGCCAGGCCACTGCCGCTGTCTTTGGTCATAATACTCCCATCAGCTCGATGAAAAGTTACACGGGACACACTCTGGGGGCTTGTGGTGCGATTGAGGCATGGGCCAGTGTCAATATGATGAATGAGTCCTGGTTTCATCCTACCGCTAATTTAGATCAAATTGATCCTCAATGCGCTGAGCTGGATTATATTAAAGGTGGGGTACGTCAGTTAGACTGTGATTATATTATGAGTAATAACTTTGCTTTTGGAGGGATAAATACCTCTTTGATTTTTAAACGGGTATAAATTTTTCTTTACAGAAATCAATTATAGGATGTGCTGAGGAACGAAGTGCATCTTTCGGTATGATTCGCTTGCTAACGTCATCACCCTATATTAATTTTTTGTAACTACTCAGCGTAATTTAAAAATGTAGTAAAATTCCATACAATATTGTATTAAAGGGCGTTGCTTATAAGCCCTCCCTTGCTGGGGAGGGCTTATAAGCAGAATCTATTATTTTACGCTGAGTAATTACAATTTTCTTTACTTAGATAACGGCATTGGAGCAGCCCAGGTTTTATGACCTGCTTGATGCTGGGTAGGAAAGAGTGGATTCAATTAACAAACAGGTAAATAAAGCAATGCAAAATAATAATGTACTAGAAACTGAAAATATACCTCAAGTCGCTATGGATGCCATGAATGATGTGCATAGAGATGAATTGAATATTGTTAATCATGTGAATGCTGCGATTGTGGCGAATAACAATGATGAAATATCACAACTGTGCCAACAATGGATAGAGCATACTAAAGCGCATTTTGAGAGAGAAAATTATTTGATGGAAAAATATGATTTTCCTGCATTTCACTGCCATCACAAAGAGCATAGTGAAGCACTACAGGGGCTAGAAAATATTATAGAGCTCTGGAAAAATACTAATAATATAGAAGAATTGGCTGAATATGTTCAACAGACCTGGCCTAACTGGTATGTTAGTCATATTGCAAGTATGGATGTAGTCACTTCTGGCTATATAAAGCAAGCGATGGAAAATGAATAAAATGACGAGTTAACAAGTTCAACAAAGGCCAGCTTATACAGTAAATGTGGGCTGGCTTATTTTTAAATTGTATGCTTAAATCAGCTCAACTGTTGGTATTGCGCAGTTTCTAATTTGGCTTTTGTAGTATCGCCTCACTACATTAGTCCAATAATATTAATGAGGTGTTAATTTGGAGTTGTTATATGAATAGTCTTACTGCACTTTCTGTAAGTATTGGTGTTTTGGCGGGGGCTGCTGTATTTTTGGCTGTAGGTCCATTAGCGGGTGTGTTTTTAATTTGGGCGGCAACTATCTCGTGGGCGGCATATTTTGCTCTGGGCGGTACTGATGAAGCGGCAAAAAATACTGTAATCTGTGGTGTTTTTGGTGTGGTTATGGCTTGGTATGCAGCTGTACAACTAACTAATATTCCGGCTGATGCTGCACTTGGTTTCCCAATGATGGCCGGAATAGTTGTTTGTATTTCTGTTATTGTTTCTTGTCTTGCAGCAAATCTTAAAGTTCTTTCCTGCATTCCAGCGACTGTTTTAGGTTATTCAGCAACATTTGGATACCTTTTACAAACTCCTGATATGCTAACAAAAGATATTCTTTTAAATGCGACATGGGCAAACCCATTATTAGTAATTTCTTTCTCTCTAGCAGTAGGTGTTGGCTTAGGTATCGCTTCTGCTAAATTAGCGGCAAAGTGGACGACTGTAGCTGATTAAAGATAAAGTAGATTGAATGTGCAGGTTTTGTTTAAACTACAATACCTGCACAACTTCATAATTGATTAGATACCTAATTTAGGTAATCAGCTTATTTAGCGCTTTTATTTCCTGTTCTTTGATAAATAACTTTTCTCGATCATTTTCGTTGAATAGCCTCAACTGAACGAAAAAACTGACTCAAAAAGGCTTTTCCTTGTGATGGTTTCTATTCTCAGACAGGCTCTAGCAAATTCTTGGTAAAGGGTCATCCTCTAGTTCCTCTAATATTCTTTCCCCACCCAGTTCAGTTTCTAATATGACTTGATTTCTGCCTTTGTTGATCGAGCCAATGATAGCAGCGTCTGTGTAACCCAATTTATGAAGCTGTTTTATGGCAAGATCTGCGCTATTAGGATCTAAAATTGCAACAACTCGACCTTCAGATGCCAGGTACAAGGGGTCGTAGCCTAAAATTTCACAGACTGACTGTACAGGGTCGCAAACTGGAATCGCCGTTTTCTTAAGTCTTATGCTTACATTAGCCGATTGGGCAATTTCATGCATAACCGTTGCAACGCCACCTCGGGTGGGGTCTCGCATAAAACGTAAGCCGGGTAATTCAATGAGTGACTGGGTAATAGGTAATACGTTGGCAGAGTCGGATTTTAGCTCTCCCGATAAGCCAAATTGTTCTCGTGCAAGTAATACGGCTGTTCCATGATCGCCTAAGGAACCACTGACGATGATCAAATCATCGGCGCGGATTTGATCAATCCCTAGTTTTAGCTGTGGTGAACGCACGCCGATGCCAGTCGTTGCAAAATAGACTCCACCTCCTTGCCCACGTTTTAATACTTTTGTATCGCCAGCCACCACACAAACACCACTGTCACGACAAGCTTGAGCCATACTCTGAAGCACACGATCCAGTAAGGCCACTTCCAGACCTTCTTCAATGAAAGCGTTGAGTGTTAAATACAAGGGTTTAGCGCCAGAAACGGCAAGGTCATTTACGGTGCCATGTACAGCCAGGCTTCCAATATTTCCACCTGGGAATTCCAGGGGATCTACGGTGAAGCCATCGGTAGTGACCATGATTTCCCCGGAGCCTATCTCTAAAGGTAATAACGCTGCATCAACCTGAGTGTTTAGTAATTCATTTTTAAGGTGCTTTGCGAATAACTCTTCGATAAGTTCACGCATCATACGGCCGCCATTACCATGAGCTAGGGCAATATGTGAGTCTGTAATATTAAGAGGTTTGTTCATGTGTTTTAGTTATTGATGGGTTGCTGTGCGGGCTGAAGCCTGCGCCCTTTGTTTGATTAGGTTTTATACTGCCAATACATAGGGAACTATTATATAGATCATAATATTTATGGCGCTAAATTCAATGTTGCTAATAAAGATAATAGCATCTTTATATTAATGCGCTTTAAATGCGGTTATTTAGTTTAAGCAAAAATAGAACCATTACAAAAAGCGGTTATTGACTGGTACTTGTATTTGAGGTTCCACAGGTCTGCAGGGGGATAATCACTACTAATAGCAGAAATTAGTTGTTCAATATTTGTTTCGTTAATGTTGTATAGATGGCTATCTTGTTTGGTTTATAAAGCAGGAAAACGGTACTGAGAGACTGCCTGCTGCTGGATTGAGGGTCATTCTATTGCTTGTTGTCGTTATATGGCGACAGATTGGTGATGGGTAAATGAATTCAATATAAAAATAAATCACTTAATTTTTAAGGGGTTTAAGTGTTTTTATAATGAGTGTCACTAAGTTTAAAGTAAGGAATAGAGGCATATTTACGGTGCATCCTGGTTTTGTCGGGTAATAACGACGTTTTCGGTGCAGTTTGAACGTTAGAGAATTAAGGCGTATTAATTCTCTCTTTGTTAAAGGACACGCTGTCTGGATTCTTCTATAAGTGGCTTAATGTTTGCAATGAAGTTATTAGATGTCATTCTGTATAGATTCTGATGGTCAAAAAATCTAATTACTTGATATTGTTATGACTGACGGCTACACGCTGTGTTAGTTAAAGTTAACTAGCTGGGGATGAAACAATTGAAAACACAAAAATTAAATGAAATTCCAGTACGAGTGGAAATTTCAAATCAAAACAGCAGTATGCTTTTAGCCATATTGCATGACTTAACCCTAATGCTTAAATCGCTTATTTCTTCAGAGCAGAGTAGTATCCTTGATTTAGCGCATGAACCGTTAGATTTAGATGACATCATTTGTTTAAAGGCTATTTTAGGACAAGGTGAAATTAATGCTGATTTCAAAGCTTTAGGGACGTTTACCAATATAAGGGAAACCAGTGTTTCAGGGCTGTGGTGGATTACTCACTATAATCAGGAAAGTAAAAAAATCAGTGAATTTATAGAAATATCTACATGTCCCGAAATGCTTAAAACCGCCCCTGAAGAGCTAGAGTCAGCTTTAACCCTTTTACAAGACAAGATATCTCAACAGGCTGATTTGTCTACTGATGATGAAATTACAGCACGATTAAATGAACTGGGCTTTCATCCCGACAGCAGTCCAGTCAACGATCTTAATTAACATGTTTTATTGAATGTGAGGTTTTAGTTATGTCAGAAAAAGACACTATTCAAAAACACCTGCAACGACAAGGTGTTTCTCGTCGTTCCTTTCTCAAATTTTGCACCCTGGCTGCCTCAAGTATGGCTTTGCCACTCAGTTCAGCTTCCGTTATCGCTAATGTGCTGGCTGCATCCGCTAGGCCAAGAGTTATATGGTTATCTGCCCAGGAATGTACTGGCTGTAGTGAATCATTATTACGTGCCTATGATGAGTATCCAGTGGAAAGGTTAATACTGGATATGATCTCCTTAGATTATCACAATACCTTAATGGCACCTGCTGGTTTGGCAGCAGAAGCTTCGCGTATTGATTCGATAGCAGGGGGCGGACATATAGTAGTAGTTGATGGCTCCATTCCACTGAAAGAAAATGGCGCATGGTCAGTGGTCGGAGGGCGAACTATTCTTGATGTTCTGCAGGAAACGGTAGCTGATGCAGCATTGATTCTTGCAGTTGGGAACTGTGCCGCTTTTGGTGGTTTGCCAAAATCAGCACCTAACCCGACTGAAGCCAATGGGGTGGATGAGCTGATTGCCAGTGGCGAGTTAGTCACCAGCGCACCGCTGGTTAATCTACCTGGCTGTCCACCGATTCCCGAAGTTTTGACCGGGGTAATCGTCAATTTTATTCTCAATGGTGCGCCTGATCTGGATAGCTTAAAACGACCATTGACCTTTTATGGAAAAGTTGTACACGATAACTGCTCACGATTGCAGCATTATAGAGACAATGAGTTTGCCTTAAATTTTGATGATGAGGGTGCTAGGCAGGGTTATTGTTTAATAAAATTGGGCTGCAAAGGCACCATTACCTTTAATGCCTGTACTACTACAAAATGGAATAACGGCACCAGCTTTCCCATGCATTCTGGGCATGGCTGTCTAGGCTGTTCAGAACCCGATTTCTGGGATCGTCAAGGTGGCTTTTACAAATCCTTGTTGTAGCCAGCATTTAGTTAACAAAGTCCTATTTCAGAATTTTGAGGAACAGTTATGAGTACAGTTGTTGTTGATCCCGTTACCCGCATTGAAGGACATCTTAGAATAGAAGCAGAAACTGACAGTGAGGGTGTCATTACCCGTGCTTCCAGTGCTGGAACCATGCTGCGTGGCATAGAAATTATTTTAAAAGATAGAGACCCGCGTGATGCCTGGGCATTTACCCAGCGAATTTGTGGCGTCTGTACTTCATCACATGCCATTACCTCTGTACGAGCGATAGAGGATGCTTTGCAATATAAAATACCGGTCAATGCACATATTATTCGTAATCTGATTGATGGCGCCCAGTTTGTACATGATCATGTGGTGCATTTTTATCATCTGCATGCACTGGACTGGGTTGATGTGGTTTCTGCATTAAGCGCAGACCCAGCTGTTACAGCAGGCGTGCAAAAATGTATTAGTCCCAGTCGTCAAGAAAATAACACCCCGGCTTATTTTGCTGCGGTGAAACTTAAGTTAAAAACCTTTGTTGAATCAGGTCAATTGGGCATTTTTAAAAATGGTTATTGGGGACATCCTGAATATAAGCTCCCTCCTGAACTTAACTTATTAGCCTTTGCTCATTATCTTGAGGCCTTAGCCTGGCAACGTAGTGTAGCTCGGTTGCATGCGGTATTTGGGGGTAAGAACCCTCATCCCAATTTTGCCGTGGGCGGTATGCCGTGTGCTTTTAGCGCTAATGATAAGAAGGATGCCCCAGATTCTGATGAAAAATATTCAGATACTCGACTCGACAGCGAAGGCCTTGCTTTAGTAGGTGAGGTTATCCAGCAGATGCGTAATTTTGTCGATCAGGTTTATGTGCCCGATACACTGGCCATAGCAGGGTACTACAAAGACTGGTTTGCAAAAGGTGAAGGGGTTGGCAATTTCCTTACCTATGGTGATTTTCCTCTCACCAAACCGGGCGATGCTGATAGCCTTATCGATCCTAAAAAATTATTTATACCGCGAGGAGTGATTCTAAACAGGGATCTTTCTGTTGTGCATGAATTGGATATGAATGATCCTCAACAAGTGCAAGAATTAGTCAGTAGTTCCTGGTATGACTATAGCGCCGGAAAGAATGCGTCTTTGCATCCTTATGACGGAGAAACAACGCCAAATTACAGTGGCCCACAGCCACCTTATCAACATCTGGATGTAGATAATTCGTATTCCTGGGTGAAATCACCGCGCTGGCGTGGCAAAGCAATGGAAGTAGGGCCTCTGTCTCATGTGTTAATGCTATATGCCAAAGGACATGCGGGTACCAAGGAATTAGTGGATAAAAGCTTAACGGATCTTAAACTGCCATTGACTGCCTTGTACTCCACCATGGGGCGTACAGCGGCACGAACGCTGGAAGCAAAGATACTGGCTGATGAAATGGATGGCTGGTTTAAACAGCTAAAAGATAATATTGCAGAAGGTGATCTACGGACCCATAACGATCAATATTTTGACCCTTCCAGCTGGCCGAAGCAAGCGTCAGGAGCGGGTTTTTTGGAGGCACCAAGAGGTGCGCTAGGCCATTGGGTGGTGATTAACGATGGAAAAATTGCAAATTATCAAGCCGTGGTGCCAACTACCTGGAATGCAGGGCCACGTACCTTTATTGATAATACCGAGGTTCAAGGCCCGTATGAAGCAGCGTTAAAAGGCCATAAATTACACAATGCAGATCAGCCACTGGAAATTCTTAGGACCATACACAGTTTTGACCCTTGTATGGGGTGTGCGGTACATGTGATGGATGAAGATGGCAAAGAACTGATTCAAGTTAAGGTGCTGTAACAGACTTTATTCAATCAACTTGAGTATTAATCGTTTTATATGTATTAGCTAAAAATAAGGGGCGCAGGCTTTAGCTTGCACTTTATCCATCAAATGGGCTAAAGCCTATGCCCCAGAATTAGCGCAATAAATTTGCAATGATTATTGAACAGACTTTTAGGAAAACATCATGTTAAACAAATATTTTTTCGGCATTTTAATTTTTAGCCTGGGTCTATTAAGTACCCCCGCAGTTCAAGCACACAGCTTATTGCTAGACCAGAACTTATGGCTAACGGGTTTTATTCACCCCTGGCAGGGGCTAGATCATATATTGGCAATGATTGCTATTGGTTTATGGGCTGCACAGCAGGGGGCGCAACGCTTGTGGCAAGTACCAGTGGCTTTTGTCAGTATCCTGTTAGTTGCTGCGATTGTCGGGCTGAATGGCTACCAATTAGCTTATGTGGAATCAGGTATTAGTAGTTCATTATTGATAATGGGCCTGATGCTGGCATTTGCAATACGGTTGTCCATTTTTCCGAGCCTGTTGATGGTTGGATTATTTGCCCTGTTTCATGGTTATGCGCATGCTATTGAAATGCCACAAACTAGCAATATGATAGTTTATGCCAATGTCTATGGTTTTATGTTTTCAAGTTGCATTTTATTGGGACTAGGCGTTGTATTAGGCCAATTGTGTCGAGATCAATTGAAACAGACATTGTTACGTTTTGGTGGTCTTGCCATTGGTTTTACAGGAGTCTGGTTATGGATTTGAATTTTCTGACAAAACTGAATGATAAAAGTCGAATAAACAAATTAAGTGGAGACCAACATGTGCAAACAAATTAAAGTCCATACAGCATGGATGTTTTTAACATTGACAGCACTGGTTACGTATATACCAAATGCTGTTGCTCAAGGGTCTTATGGTGCGACAGTTGATAATGCCTGTCTGGAATTCAATGGTACCCAGCCTTATGAAGCTTATAAATTGACAGCTGAAGGCCTGGCAGATAAATGTACATTTTGCCATCAGCCTAAGTCGGTACAAAAAAAAGAAAGAAAAGACCCTGAATGGACCTGGTGGCAGAATCAATTCACTCAAATGAGCAATTTTTGCCCACCACAAACAAATCAGGCGCCTGATGGCCGTATCACGGCACCCGCTAATAACGCTACATTCAATATTGGAAGCTCAGTCGCTTTTACTAGTACAGCAACAGATCCTGATGATAATACGCCTTTAACTTATGCCTGGAATTTTGCCGGGGCTGCTGTAAATTCAACAGTACAGAACCCTACTATTATTGTTAATACAGTGGGTACCTTTACGGTTTCTTTAACAGTGACTGATAGTTTAGGCCGCGTAGATCCAACGCCTGCAAAAGTTACTATTGTTGTTAAAGATCCGAATGCTAATCAGGCACCAAATGGCGTTATTAATGCGCCTTCGAGTAACACAACTATTACCGTTGGAGATACGCTTAATTTTTCTGCTACAGCGACTGATCCTGATAATAGCAATGAACTATTCAGCTATCGCTGGACTTTTGCTGGAGCAGGGCCGGATTCATTTGAACAAAATCCGCTAATGAAATTCAATACGGTGGGTATTTATACCGTTCTATTCAACGTAACTGATAGCAAAGGTCTGAGTGATCCAACACCTGCGAGCAGGACTATTAGCGTTAATAGCATTTCCTCAACTGCATGCCCAGATCAAGATAATGATCAGTTTAGTGGTAAAGGGGGGATTTGTGGTCCGATAGATTGTAATGACTTTAATGCGGCGATTAATCCGGGTGCAATTGAGTCTTGTGGTGATCGCATCGACAATGACTGTAATGGTGATATTGATCGTAATGATGCTCATTGTAGCGGTGCCGATTGTATAGGAGATTTACTCAAGCAAATTGATATTGCATCTGCTGCCTGGGATCAGGAAGATAGAGAGCTAAAAGTTAAAGGTTTTTGGCCAACAGCAGGCGCGCTCGTGACATTAAGTGACCCAATTACCGGGGCTGTTCTGGGGACAACGGTAGTCAAAGGAGATGATGACGATGATGAAGATGACGACGATGAAGATGAAGATGAAGATGATAGAGATAGGCGTAAAAAGAATGAGCGTGATGAAGAGGAGGATAGTGATTCGGACGACGACGATGACGATGACGATCATGGCAGTAATGAAAATGAATGGAAATTTGAATTAGAGGATCTTTTAGTAGCGCCTTGTCGTGTTCGCGTTGAAATTGATGGTCGTTTTGGTGAGCGTGATGTGACTTATGCGCCTGCAAATTGTAGTGGTAAACCCCCAGTGAGCAATACCTCCCCGATTGCTAATGATGATAGCGCGAGTACCACCACACAAGTGCCTGTGGAAATAAGCGTGCTTGCTAATGATACTGACGCGGATAAAGATGCTTTAACCATTATTGTCTTTACCCAGCCTAAACATGGTGTTGTAACCAGAAAAGATGAAGTTTTGACATATAAATCAAAACGACGTTTTAAAGGAATGGATCAGTTTAGTTACACAGTCTCTGATCGCCATGGTGGAACAGATAAAGTTAAAGTCAGCGTCACTGTAAAAGCAAAGTCGAATTTAATTACGGTGAAAATTGCTGAGGCTAAGTGGAAAAGAAAAGATCATAAATTATCAGTGAAAGGCGCTGACGCTCCGAAAAATGCATCTGTTAAATTATTTAATGCCACTACAAAAGTAATGATTGGAGAGACTAAAGCCAACAAAAAGGGAAAATGGCAGTTAAAACTTAAACAGCTATCAGATGCGCCTTGTAAAGTAGCCGTGGAAATTACTGATAAGGGTAAAACAGGCTATGCTGAGAAAGCCGTTAAAAAAGCGCCTAAGAGATGTCGATAAATAATAAATTATGGCTATTAACAAAGCACAGATTAGCAAAAAACCAGTCCATCTTGTTCCCATGCTCCTGCGTGGGAATCCGGTGGGAACGAGAAAACATTGAATCTTAGGCATTGACGATAGTAAAGCGTATCTTTATAAGAGATGCGCTTCGTGCATCATCATCCTATAGACTGCATAAAATATTTGAACAAGGGTTAATCAATAATGAATACATTGGTATTAGGGCTTGGTAATACATTGCTTGGAGATGAAGGGGTAGGGGTGCATATTGTTGAAGATTTACGAAGGCAATATGCTGATCTCAATAATGTTAGTTTTCTCGATGGGGGTACGCTAAGCTTTACATTGGCAAGCTATATTGAAGATACAGATAACCTAATTATTATAGATGCAGCACAGTTAAATCGTTCATATGGGGCAATTTCTCTCTACGAAGGTGAAGAGATGGATAAATTTGTTTCCAGTAATCGCAATAAAAGTGTACATGAAGTGAACGTTACCGATATTTTGGCATTGGCTCATTTAACGGATAAGTTGCCAGTTCGAAGGGCTTTGATAGGTATTCAGCCACAAATTATTAATTGGTCAGATTCATTAAGTGATGCAGTCGTGCAAGCTGTGCCTAAAGTCTGTAATATGACCTTTAAACTTATATCGCGCTGGCAACATGACTCAAAACAGAGTTTAGCGAGTGCAGAACAATAGCTTAATAGCAGCCAGTTTCTATCTGGCATTAGATTTGGAGAAAGCTTAATGTGTCTTGCTATCCCTATGCAGGTGACTAAAATTGATGGATATACTGCTCATTGTGCTGCCAAAGGTGTTAAGCGCGATGCCAGCCTGTTTTTGTTGCAGGATGAAGTCGTTGAAATTGGTGATTATGTATTAATTCATGTCGGCTATGCCATCCAGAAAATATCGGAAACTGAAGCCCAGTCGACCTGGGAATTGCTAGACCAAATGTTAGCCGAGGATGAGTTACGTGCATGAGTTGTCGCTGTGTGATGATCTGCTCAGTCAAGTCGTGACTATTGCGGCGCAGAATAATGCACAATCAGTTGAAAGTATCACCGTGCAAATTGGTGATTTATCTGGCGTAGAACCCATATTACTTGAAAGTGCCTTTGATCTAATTAAAGTAGGATCGGTAGCTGAGCAAGCGCAATTGATTATACAATCATCACCGGTGACGGTGTTTTGCAGAGAGTGTGGTGCTGAATCTGAAGTCGCTGTCAATAACTTACTCTGTTACGCTTGTCATAGCCATGAAACCGATGTGATAAAAGGGGATGAACTGATACTGGCCAGTGTTGCACTGAATTGTGCAGAACAAAATACTGCCATGCATAGTTAATATCTCGTTGTAGGGCGGACTTTAGTCCGCAAGCAGTGGTTTGAAATAGTTGTGTTATGAACAGGTTTTTGGGGCGAAGGCTTTAGCCTTCATGGGGTAATAAATATAATAAAGCAGACTAAAAGATCTGCGCACCAGTCTTTAATTTTACGGCTTTATGCTTAAAGAATTAAGCAGTTAAACAAACAAGAGGTAAAGAAAATGTGTGATACCTGTGGATGTAACATAACACCGGGAAACCGTCCGTTTGTGATGGCCGAAAAACCTAAAAATGGTGTGACGACAATTTCTGTGCTGCAAAACTTGTTATCTCAGAATAATCATCAAGCAGATCATAACCGTTCTCATTTTGATAGCCATAAAGTGCTGGTGATTAATCTAATGTCTTCGCCTGGTTCCGGTAAGACTGCATTGCTTGAAGAGACTATTAAACGTCTGCGTGAATCATTAAATATTGCGGTGATTGAAGGCGATCTGGAAACGGAAAATGATACTAAACGGATTCAGGCCCAAGGTGTCCCCGCTTATCAAATTACCACAGGCTCCGCTTGTCATCTGGATGCGCATCTAGTGCATAATGCTTTACATCATATGAAGCTTGATGATCTGGATCTGTTGTTTATTGAAAATGTCGGAAACCTGGTCTGTCCAGCCAGTTTTGATCTCGGTCATCATCGTAATGTGGTGTTATTGTCAGTAACAGAAGGGGATGATAAACCGGCTAAATACCCTGTTATGTTTCGGGCTTCGGACTTGATGTTGATTAGCAAAACTGATTTGTTGCCATATCTGGATGATTTTTCTGTCGCTAAAGCCAGACAAAGTTTGCATAATCTGGCAACTGATGCCCCCGCTATTGAATTAAGTTCAAAAAATGGTGATGGCTTTGATGCCTGGATAGACTGGTTGCAGGCCGAAATAGAAAGTTATCGCTCATTATTGCTTAATAAACAAACCCAACGGCCAAAAGTTCAGCAGGATGGTCAGTTATTGCATGCAAATCCCGCACAAAGCAAGTTTACCCCCGTGCATGATCACAACCATAGCCATAGTTGAGACACCGTATGCCGACTGACGCGAAACACTATCTGGAAAAAATTCGTCAATTACCGTTACCCGATAAAGTGCGGATTATGAATGTTTGTGGAGGTCACGAACGTTCAAT
>ENA-ORXI01001730-ORXI01001730.1-sediment-metagenome-genome-assembly--contig:-NODE-1730-length-16649-cov-3.774439_pt1 | contig 16649 bp, 5 predicted proteins | sample MGYA00237861_ERZ511468 | MGnify/ENA primary metagenome ERZ511468 (study PRJEB26299, sample SAMN06266213) | sediment metagenome | isolation source: Hudson Canyon methane seep mesocosm | place: USA:Hudson... | reverse complement strand
CTGGGTAATCTCTGCTATTATTATTTTGTTGACAGTGATATTAGGATTTCGCTATTGGGGGATTCGTGAACGAATCCATACAGCAGAAAATCAATCCTAGAAGCTTAAGGGAGCTGGAAAGAAATAATTGTCCGACGGCTGTCAGCCCTAATGGGCTGATAGTATCCAGAAAGCGCAGGGAAACTTACCAACCCGAAGTGTACGAGTAGCACGCGAAGGAGGCTAAAATTTTATCCCGACTAGCCGTAGCCCCATAGGTGCGCCACTGCACACCTAATTTTGTCAATTTAGACTCATTTCGTATTGGAGAAGGCTGCAGGTGGTACTTGATTTGATTCCGCGTTAAAATCAAACTTAACGGTACACTTTAATCCCGCATTTATAGTATGTTCAGGGTTGTTTAGTATGAGTCTTACACCAAATGTACCGCTTGCAGCATCGACAACACTATCAACTAACTTTACTTTAGCCTCAAAGCTAATGTCTTTAGGGTATTCGGGAACAATAGTGGCTTTCATTCCTTTTGAAACCCTTCCCAGCATGTGGGTAGGGAGAATAACTTCTACATAAAGAGGGTCAATTTGTGCGAGTTTAAGGATAGGCTTTTCTCTTACATACTCGCCTACATTATTTAATTTTTCTACGACGATACCATCGAAAGGACTTTTTATTATCCTCATATTTAATAATTGAATTGCTCTATTTAGTTCAAGTTTGGCGATTTTCAAGTTTTCCTCGACTTCCTTTTTATTTAATTCAGCCAGTTTTTTTTCTGTTTCTACTTCATCTAGTTGAGTTTGAGAAATAAAATTTTTTTCGTGCAGGTTTTTTAGTCGATCATGATTTTTTTTAGAAAAATCGATTCTTATTTTGCTGGATTGTATCGCTGCCTGCATTTTCGAGCGAGACTTAGCCAAAGATACTGTAGCCTGTTCAACCCCCGATTTTAATCTTGCGATAATTTGTCCTTTTTTTACGGTATCACCTTTTTCCACAGAAACTGTTTCAAGAATACCTTCAGTAGGACTGCCAATTTTTGTTGATTTTGATGGCTCAATAAAGCACTCATACTCTGCCAGGGCAGATGTATTAATTAGAAAATAAGAAAAAATAATTTTAATGAGACTAAAAGTTGAAATTTTCATTGATTTGTTTGAAATAAAAGTTTAGAAATATCTGTGTAAATTGAAGGTTTGGGTACAGATGTTAGTCGCTGGCATCATTATTCGGATATGCCAGTAAATGCAAGTGCTTTATCAAGATGGTCGTCCATTTTAAGCAACCTGCATCTAATAACATAGTGATGGCGTTCAACTTTTTTTTGGCAACGTTTAAAAATTAGCATCGCAATTTCGTCATTGAATAAATAATGCAGTAAATTTTTATTCAGACCGGTGAGATAGGTTTGCGGGAGTTCATCTTCAAGCGAACAAAATGATTGATAGCTACCATGATCACCTTGTCTTCCACATCGTCCAAAAAGCTGGCGATCAATGCGAGCAGTATCATGTAACTCTGTCATAATGACATGCAGACCTCCCATTGTTTTAACGTTTGAAGCAATTTTAATATCTGTACCACGACCCGCCATACTAGTGGCTATTGTTATTTGTCCTAGTTGTCCCGCCTGACTGATTATTTCAGCTTCATGTTTATCTTGTTTGGCATTTAAAACATGATGCTCCATTGCTAGCAGAGTTAGTTTACTACTTAGTAGTTCAGACACATTGACTGAGCGTGTGCCAACTAATACAGGACGCCCCTGTTTGTGTAGTTCGTTAATAGAATTGATGACTGCATTCCATTTTTCATCAACTGTTTTATAGACATGACCTGGAATATATTGTCTATTTAAAGGTCTATTAGTTTGCAGTTTTACAACATCCAGGTTGTAGATGGTTTTGAGCTCAGGAGCTACTTCAGATGCAGTTCCTGTCATGCCAGAAAGGTGTATATAACGACGAAAAAAACGTTGGTAACTCATTCTTGCCAGTGTTTCTTTCTGATTGGATATTTTACAACCTTCTTTAGTTTCCAGCATTTGATGTAAACCATGCTCCCAGGAACGATCCGCCATAACACGTCCAGTATGTTCGTCGATAATCTGTATCTTTTCATCCTTTACAATATAATCTCGATCTTTAATATACAGTTCCTTTGCAGTTAACGCTTTTTGAATGAGTTCAGTGGCTCTTCGCCTACCTGACCAAATACCCTGCTTCTGTTGACCGAAATGCAGAATTTTTTGTTGACCCTGTTCTGTTATTTGGATTGCTTTATCTTTATTATTAATTAGATAGTCAGTAGTGGCCTCAAGACTGGCTGAAAAGTTGATCGCATCATGATAAATTTCCTGTTTATCACTGGAATCAATTTCTCTTGAAATAATAAGCGGCGTTCTGGCTTCATCAACTAAAACACTATCAGCTTCATCAATAATTGCAAAATAAAGGCCTTTAAGCAGCAACCGATCAAGACGTGAAGGTTTTTTATAGAGATTTTCCACACTGAGGCGCGTTTTTTCTGGCATACCATTGAGTACAATACGATCACGTAAGTAATCAAAAACGATTTCCTTGTTCGTGCAATAGACAATGTTTTTTTTATAGATGTCCTGCCGAGCCTGATGATCCATATCATGATGAATAAATCCAACAGAAAGACCTAATGAAATGTACAAAGGTGTCAGAAAGTCGGCATCGCGTTCAGCCAGGTAATCATTAACTGTAATGATATGTACGGGTGTACCCGTCAGAGCAGCCGTTGCAGCAGTTAAGGTTGCCATTAGGGTTTTGCCTTCTCCGGTTTCCATTTCAGTAATTTTCCCTTGCAACAATGCCCAGGCTCCCATTAGCTGGGTATTATAATGCCTCTGATTGATGGTTTGGGTGGATGCATGACGAATTAATGCAAACAGTTTAGCAACTTCATTTGGCTTAAAACCAACTCGGCGAATTTCTTTTCCAAGACTGGCTGCCTCTTGTTTTATGGAATCACTTGTAAGCTCAATGACATTTTTTTCATAGTCATCAACTTGACTCACAAAGTCATTCATCCTTTTTTTACTATTAAGACTGGAAACAAAGGCGCTTGATTTAAGTACCGATTTTTCAAACCAGTTGTGTTCCGTCAGTTCATTCTCGGGATAAATGGGGCCAATGTCGGCAAGTAGATGATTCATTTTAATTGTTAAACAGACTGAGGAAATATTGCTTAAGTTTGCGGTAGGCTTGATCCCAAATGGGCGTATCCGCATACCGGAAGCGAATATAAACCCGCTCACCAAAATAATCTATCGGCATCTTGTTATGCAATAACAATTCAAATTGAAAATATTTATTGAATGCTTTTGTGCCTTTATCATCGCCAGGATTATTGGCAATTTCACCACCTCCTGAGCGCGTTAACGCAGGACTAGGCAGGTCATCGGTTGCTTGTGGTATTTCACGAAAAAGTGATGCGTGCAATGGTGTGTCAATATGATGAACCAGACGGGCAACAATTTCCTGGCTTTGATTTCTTACCAGATCAACATTCATTTGAGAGATAATGGTTCTTATTTTTAATGAGTTGTTATTCAGAACATAGCCTATCTGGTCGCCACGATGTAAATAACGTCCAGGTAAATCATCAGCATCTGGAAGAATAAAAATACCCTTTGTACGACTTTTTATATTCAAATCCAGTAAGCGAATTTCAATTTGATCTAATTCTTTAATTACCGATTGTTTTTCGTTTAATGCCGCGATAGCTTCAATATAGTCAGTTTCATGCAGATAAAAATAACGTGCATCTAGCTCCGCAATGTTTGCTTCCAGAATCTTTTTACGTTTCTTAAGCGTTGGGTTGCTCAATGTGAGCAAGGTCATGCCTTCTTTCACAGTAGTACCCGGTGCAACGATAACCTGGTCGATGAAGCCTTCGTGTTGAGTGCGTACAAAGGCATCATCAGGAACCCAGATAATCCCTTCAGATGTTGTGAAATATGGTATCGGCAGAAAAAACACCAGATACCCTAGCAAGCAGACAATAGCGCCTGATTTAAGAAAAGTGGTAAGACGCTGTTTTTGAACTTGAGAATTAAATATTAAAAACGCCATCATTTTATATAAAGGAAACAAAACCATAAGGACGAAAGCCCATAATGCCAGAATAATACCTATAACAAAGAATTTGCTGGCAATAAAACCGATAATAACAAAAGCGACAAAGAGTCTATATAGAAAAGAAGCCAGCCCGTAAAAAGACAACCAGCTTTTAATCGAAAAAGAGTTTTCCTGGGTATTCGTATGGTGTAATCCTAACAGATATTTCTTTGCTATATAGCCAAGAAATTTTATAGAGCGCGAGGCCAGGTTAGGGATTTCAAGCAAATCCATAAGAATATAGTAACCATCAAACCTTAATAGCGGGTTGCCATTGAACAACACCGTTGAAACGCTTGCAATGACCATAATATTAAAGAGTACCGCGCGCAAAGTACTCGGTTCGATAAGAATCCAGAAAAATAGAGCAATAGAAGCAATAAATAATTCGATAAGCATGCCGGTTGCACCGACCAGCATCCTTTTATGCTTGCTTCTAAAGGCGGAGGACGCATTTGCATTAACATATGGAACCGGCATCATGACTAAAAACAAAATACCAATTTCATGTACTTCACCACCCCATTTTTTAACCGCCAGGCCATGACCGAATTCATGCATGATTTTTACCAGCGGAAAGGTAAACCAGAGTAGTAAAAGGTTCTGTGGAGCTAAAACTCGATCTGCCACACCTTCCGTCAATTCATCCCAGTGTATTCCGCCAAGTACTAGAGCGGAAAAGAGTGTTAACGTATAGATGAAAATGATGAAGCTATTGGGAATAATACTGAGCTTTGGGGTTATCCAGTTTAAAAATCGATCGGGATCAAAAAGAGGCAGTTTGACGGCCATCGGATTTAAGAACCGCTGCAACGTCTCCTTTTTTTTAAGTTTGTGATAACGCTTTTCAAGTTCTTCAACATCAGGAGAAATGTGACATTGCAAAACATCCGACATGTGCAGCTGACTAAACAACTGAATCACTTCATCCTGAGTGGGACAGTCATCCCCTAGTTTAGTCAGTAAATTATCCCAGATTTCCTGAATCGTTCTGTTGCCATTCATCATGCCAATGATGAAATAAGATTCCGGTGAGAAAAGGTGTGATTGTTCCTGGGCATGATCTTGAAGCAAATACCAGAGTTCATCTCGGTATTGATGTCGATGGATCTCGACATGATTGCGCAGTTTGGGTTTTAAATCTGCAACCTTGTACCATGAAGAGCTAAAAAATTCATCGATCATGTTTAATCAGTTCCCTATGGAAAACTTGTATGGCAGAGAGTACCTAGGTTGTCGAAATTTAGCTATTTGCATTATATTTATCTCCCTGTATTTTGGATATTCACTATTGGAAGTGAGGCTTTAGATACTGTGAAAGTATTCTCTTTTTAACCTCCCCCTTTGGAAAAGGGGGATAGAGGGGGATTTTATGAAAAACAAAGCCATTGATATTAAAGACTTTATTTTATAATTCAAATCTCCCCTAACCCCTCTTTGCTAAAGAGGGGGATAAGAGCTTAATACTTTCACAGTCTCTTCAGCCTCGCTCGAGTCATGCGAGGCTGAAGCCTCACTTCCTAGACAAAACACCATCTATCTAATCCATACTGATTTTAATAATAGCCATTATATCGGTAGCCTAGAGAGTACCCCATTTAAGGCCACCATTGCCAGAACCACAATCTCAACCAATCATGAATTTTATGGGTCCAAATCCAGAATAGATTGCGTTGATCTATTGAAATCCGGGCTATGCCTTCCATACCCGGTCGCAAACGAGAATTATGGTCAATTAAAACACCTTCAACACGAAAAAAATTACGGCCTTCAGCAGAAACAGTTACCGGCATAATTTTTTTAATGTCAAAGCGAAGGTTCTGGTCTGGAATCCCTGAAAGTGCAAGAGAGCCAGTTAATTGCGGTGAAACATGGGTAATATCGCGCTCATCAACCTCAATGACAATTCGATAATCATTTAATGGTGCAATTTCAAATAAAGTGTCGCCTCGGGCAACTGGAGCACCTAGAGATTGAGTCAAATCACCCGATACAATAATGCCGTCAATCGGTGCGCGGATACTCGTGCGCGCTATTTGATACTTCAATAAATCTAACTCGGCTTTAGCTTGATTAATTTGTTCAATCAGCATTTTTGATTGTGCACGTTCATGGTTAGCCATGGCTTCACGGTATTGCCCAGTCAATTGGTCCTTACGGCTCAGCCACTTGTTTTTTTCCAGTAAAAAATCATTGTTATCAAGTTCTGCAATAACTTGATCGCTGGTAACGATATCCCCCGCCCTTAAATTCGCAATATTAATATAACCGTCAAATGGAGCAACAATGGCTCGCATAACAGCACCTTCCAATTTTGTTTTTGCAGAAACCTCGTAATCCCCGGTAGAAAAAAATAAAAAAAGGCCAAACACAGAAAAAATCAAGGTAAAGAACTTTAAAGTTAGATGTTTTGGGCCCAATAGTCCTTGAATAAAATTATTAAAAGTTAAATGTATTCGAGATAATAAGGATTGATCATTTTCTTTTTGTAGAATCAATAGCGGACCAATTAAAGAAGCCAAGGTTTGAAATGATTCGATTTCTTCAGCAGTAAACACTGCTGATTCCTGTCGCTCAAAAGTCAGAGCACCTTTAATGAGGCGATTGGATTGGTAAAGTGGAATGGTAAAGATGCATGAGTCATGTTCGGATTTAGCATGTAGTTCATGCGCATGCATAATCAAGTTGTTAGCAGACTGAGTAGGCGGAAAACAAAGGCTTTCACGTTGATCTAAAGACTCATCCATACATGCGCCTATAGAACGGAGTAGTTTGGTTTTGGTACTGAACTTAGCGCTATGAGAGATTGCGGTAACTTGCATATGGTTTTTCTGAAGCGTGCCCAGGCTGACACGGTCACATTCCAGACGTGTTGCCACTTCTGTCACTATAGACATAGCAGCAGTTTGAAAGTTTTCCTTGTCCAGTGTCAGAGCAACTAAATCTAAAACCTGAACCAGTCTATGTTTAAGTTGGGACCAGTTAGATTCCTCCTCGCGAATAAGCATTAACTCAAGCCATGCACTTCCCCAATACAAGTTCTGTAATCTCTTGTTTAGTTCATTGCGGTTGATGTTGATTAATTCTAAAGCAAGAACGCCATGAAGGGTATTACCAACAAAAATAGGATAACCAATATGCCATGCGTTTACTTCTCTGGTTTCAGGATTATGGGTCGACACTAGATGAGTAATAACCTTTCTCTCAATAAGTGTGTTTTCAGCAACTTTTATCAAGTATTGTAAATCAGTTGATTTGGAAGGCCATGTTGCAACAGGTGAAAAAGGCCCTGTGTCAGCCTCCCCCAGTAACACCAAGCCTCCGGTAACATCAGAAACAAGGTGACATTGTATAGACAGCCAGGACTCATAAAAACTGTTAGGACTATCCGCTTTTCTAAAGTTTTCCCAATGTTCTTCGATGGAAATCTGTTCAGGTGACATCATGTTCAATTATATTTTTATCCAATTTAATTGCAATTTTCCCCATAGATTCAACATTATCATGATTTTTTGTACAGAAAAGCAAGGATAAAATAATTTTCAGATAAGTTCAGGTAACCAGAATATAAAAGAAAATAGTTTGATATCCAGACATAATGGACAAATCTATGTGTGCAGGTATTAATCGTTCCATAAATTCTCGCAGACTCAAATCTCCTTCTCCATGCATTGCTCTACCTCCTGCATGGAGCAGTTGCCGAGGGGAAATATAATGCGAAAATTTTGGAGCTATAAATCGTTCCAAAAGTTTTGACACCTTCTCCAGAGGGAAAAGGCAGGGATGAGGGGGGAATAGACTGTCAGAACGTTTGGAACAACTAATACAACAATGACGGACGACTAGTGGTCTAGCAACTTTAAATACCCGTCATTCCCGAAGTCTCTTATCGGGAATCTATTCTTTAAAAACATAGATTCCTGCTTAGGCTTGTGCTCACGCTTGACTGGATAGCGCAAGGAATGACGAGACAGAGTTCTATCCATCAAACAAAAGTAGACTTACTACTAGTCATGCAACTGTGAGCGATGCCACATCCATACTGCTGACTCCAGTGGATATGAATTGATCGAATATTTACCCCTCATTCAGGATGTGCGCAAAAAAAGCAACATGTATAAACAAGCATCTATATTCTTACTTGCTAAAATACCAATAAGTCAAGGGTTAATTAAGTCATTATTGCATTTTTCTTTAAAACGTGATAGATTTCACATAAAGGTTATCTAGTGACTAGGTTCTTCCTAGGTTAAAGCTGACAAGTATAAAAACAAAAATAATAATAGAAAAAGCCAATTCTGAGCAGTTACAGGAGCGGAAAGCCAAGGGTCTTAAGAGGTTAAGACAGCCGGGTTGCCTAGAAACTAAGGAAACTAAGGAAACTAGGCATATGAAAACCAAATTTCTAGGTAACAGGACCATTAACTGCATTGGGTTTGTTAAAACGCCTGCTTATCAAGTAATACAACTACAGCTAATCCATATTTTATTTTTCATTCCTGTAACACGAATCTGTAGAAATAGCGCCTTCTCCCCCCAGGAAAATTCTGGGATGAGGGGATTTAAATGGCTTTTTCTCTTTTTGTTATCCCCCATTCAATCAATCCTCTACCGACGGAAAGGGTTCAAGTCAACTGCATTTAAATTATCACCCCTCCCCCAAATCTCTGGAGAGGGCTTAAATCACCAGCATTATTCCCGTAATATTTCCCGCTCACCATTTGCAAAACTCTCAAGTACTACAAGGAGAACAGCATGAAATCCTTCTGGTCTGCCGCCCAAAAAACCTTAAAAAAACTGGTTAAGCCCAAGCAAGTACAACCGCCGTTTAGAAAAAAGCTAATTTATGAATCGATGGAGCCCCGGATCTTGTTGTCTGCGGATTTGACTCCATTTCAAGTCAATGAGCTTTTTGTAGACAATAATATTGATATTACCGGTGCGACCATTATTACCCATGGTTTTCAAGCATTTGATAGTGGTGGTGATTCTTTATATTCAGTTGCTAATGCTATCTATCAAAACCTAGGGGGAGAAGACCACAGTGATGATGCTGATGGGCAAGGGCAATGGCTACTTGATTATGATGTCCCAAATGGAGAGGTAATAGGCGGCTTTGATAATAGTTATGGGGTTGATGCCGACGAAAATAATCATTCATTCTTACCTGATGCAAATGATCTTCAATCAGGTGAAGTAGTTTTACTATTTGACTGGGCGGCGGAATCTAATGAATTATCTGCTGGCTGGACAGAAGCGGCTGGTGATGCTCTATTTTCCATGTTGGTACAACTGGATATCGTTGATCCTGAAGCTGGGGATGTAAATGTTCCGTTGCATTTTATTGCTCATGGTACCGGTAGTGCAGTTACCAGCGAAGCGATTGAACGACTAGCCTTTTTTGATGTGCCCGTTGATCAGGTCACTTTTTTAGATCCACATGATTTTGATGGAAATTTATTAGGGGTGGATGTTGCACAGGCGCAATCAGATTTAAACAACCCAAGTGGTTATGGTGTTTCAATTTGGGATAATGTTGAATTCGCAGATGTATATTATCAAACACGTGGTCAAGGAGGAGTGGATGATTCAGTTGTACCAAGTGGACGACCTATTTCAGGTGCATATAATAGATTATTAGACACTGAATTACCAACAAGTGATCCTAATAATTATGGCTTAATTGATAGTGATCATTCCTATGCTTGGAATGGGTTTTATTTATCAACTATATTAGGCAGCCAACAAGCAATTGATAATGCTGGTGACCTTGATTTTGATGGTGTAAATGAAGTAATACATGCACCATCAGTGATTTATGGATTTGATCAAACAGGCTATGCTTTAAGTCGAATCGCTGGCGGAAATGATATTCGACCAGCACAAAATAATTTCTTTGAAAACCAAGACCACACACATACGCCAGACTGGGTATGGAATCACACAACTAATGAATCCCGTATTACAGGAAATGATGCAGATAGATTTAGTACTTATAAATGGGCGGCAGAATGGTCACCTCTGGAAATAGTTAATGGCGATTTTGAATCCCCTGCCACGGATTTACTGAATTTAGGTTCAGATATATTGTCCGCCTGGTCGCATCATGGAGGTACAGGAGAAGGGCATGTAGAGGATATCAATGATAACCATTTTTTAGAAATTGATTTTGGTGATTCCAGCCGTACACATAACTATTTATATGTACCTGAATATGCTACAGATTTGAGTTTCGATCTTTGGATTAACGATGCCAGTACTGACGACACTTTACGAGTGTTTTGGGATGATGGTGTAGATGCAAGCAAAATTTTATTGCAGGACTTCGCTTTAACTTCAGAAACTGCTGGGTTTGTCCATCAAACATTACAAATTGATGAAGGTATACGTAATAGTGTTCGTACTTTAAGTTTTGAAATTATTAATTCTGGCTGGGCAACTGATTCAGAGATAAGGATTGATAACTTAAGCTTTGAGGCTAACAACTATTTTAAGGGTAGAACGGGAGATTTGTTAGAGATTGATTTAGAGTTAATCACCAATCAAACTATGTTTTTAATGGATTCTAATAATTTATTCGCTGAATTTTCAGTGTATGAAAAAAATGGAACAGGAACTAATACACAAACAGTGATCCAGGCTCGAAATGATCGAGGCGATATCGAACTGACTAGAGCGAATGGCACAGCAGTTGGTAGCATTATTTTTTCAGATCGTACTGGAGAAGGTCTGTTTGAAAACTCTGGTAAATTTTATTTTGCACCATCAATGGATCCTGAGCAAAAAGACTCAAATCAAAATAGAGCAGGGTTTCAAGGATTATTGTATGTCACTGTTGAGACAGATTCAGGAATCCAAGAATTTTATATTGATGTTGTTGACGGTTTAAGTACGATGGGACAGCCAGCTGTAACTCTTATTGAAGCAGTTGACGATGGAAAGGTAGTCGAAATAGCTCGTCTTCAACAGCGTCTTAACTATTTAGGGTTTCCACCTGAATTAACTGTAGTTTCTGTCGATAATCATGAGCTCAATGATTTAAAAGAATTTTTAGTTGTAGATGGGCTTTTAGGCCCGAAGACTAAATCAGCGACACAATTATTCAATGCAGCGGTTACCGATAGAATCCCTGATGGAAATTTAGTTTTAGATCAAACTACGACAGACTGGTTAAATTTTTCTGGTGCACCAGCTTGGCAAGAATTAACTGATAAAGACGCTAATGGAGAAATCATTGTTAGTAATGATTTTGATATCTCAACACAATTTGAAAGATATGGAACTAACTGGGCAGTTGATGCAATATTAAATTCTGAAACAAATCAAGTCATGCAAATTACTGCTGTTAGCAGTGTTGATGGCTGGCATTCATCTGAATTTCATACAGAGCATCAATCGGGTACGGATATCGATATTGATTTGCCAGGGACAGGCGTAAATATTGCAATCAATGATGACACCATTCTAAATTCAGATGAACTTGAGGCTCTGGGAATCATGAAGCAAGTATTCCTAAATAGTGCGAATGGAGCTGAAGTATGGAGAATATTAAGCAATAACATAAGAATTATTGATGCTTTTAATAAAGATGTTGAAATAAGAGGACTAGATATAAATGGAAATCTTAATGCTGTACTTCAAGTTGCCCAATATGATTTGAATAACGGGCATATTGATCATCTACATTTTGATCTTCGTCCTGTTAATGATATTATTTTTGCAGATCAGCAAAATAGCATCCTAATAGGATTAAATGCATGGGTGAACCAGCTTGAAAAACTTGAAAACAGCGGTAAGTTTACCACAGCAGTCCCCTTTATTAATATTCCCTCATTTGGTGAATTAGTCGGCATTTCAAAAACATTAGATCAAAATATTATTTCAGCTGTAAGTGCTTATTTTTCACGTTCTTCAGCACCTACTATTTCAGGTCTAGCGAGTGTACTAGATGATTTAGGAATACAAACGACTTCTTCATTAACTGCGATTGATACAGCTGAAGAAATCAGTTTTAGTTTTAATTTTAAATCTGAAGAGGTTCGATTACATGAGCTGGAATTAGGGTCAGTATTTAAACAACTGGGCTTAACTCTTAATGATGAACCATTGCTCTCAGTAACTACAGGTGTCAATTTAGATTTTACTTTTGGTCTTGATCTGAGTGCAGGATTATCAACAGAAGAAGCTTTTTTTATTAAGATTAGTGATTTTGATGCGACAGCTGTTGCTCATACCACAGATATTGCTTTTGATCTGGATATTGGATTGCTTAAGGCTAATGTGATCAATGGAACTTTAGACTTAGATGCTGGTATTGATATTAGCTATGTCGACCCGAACCTTGATGGCAAAATCACATTAACTGAATTACAAATAACGCCGTTAGATGTTTTAATTACGACATCGCCAGTAGCGGTCTTATCTGGTAATTTTCCAGTTATTGCAAGCGTTGGAGAGTTTTCAACAACAGGTAACCCTGGTTTTAGCGTTGATTTATTGAATTTCTTTGATAACACTTTTACTCCCAGTTACACTGATTTTGACATAAATGGTCTATTTGAATTTTCTAACGTAAATGCCCTTGATATTTTAGATGGTGTGAGAGGTATTGGTAGTTGGCTTTCTAACCTGGGTACTGTGCCAGATTTTGGTGAATTATTATCGTTTACTAATAACATTGATCTTTCTAGTCTGGTAGATTTTAGTGACTTATTTTCAGTTTCCACACTCGATCCCATTCAGCAACTCAACTTACCAAGCATTGAAACAAGCCTGGAAGAGTTGTTTAATGGAATCGCCAGTATAAGTGGTTTAGATTACAATGCATTACTAAATGATATTGTTTTTGATGTCAGTTTTAATGAGCAATTTAATATCCCCGCTGAAATTAGTTTGCGTATGCTTAATGCCGCTAACGAAGCAGATCGTCAACAAATTGTAGTTGATTTTAAAGCTGAATTTGAGTCTAAGAAAAATGACTATACTGCTTTAATAGTTAATTCAACAAACAATCCTGATGAATGGGTCGTTGCTGGTTTTAATGATAATGGAGTATTCAAGAGCTTTTTAATTTCAGATTCCAATTCTGAGTTGTTTAAGGCTCTTAAGGAAAACCTTGTTGATCAAAATAAACTTGCAAGTCTTGTTGCATCAACACTAGGCCGTAGAATAGTTCAATTAGATATTGAAACAGTACTAGGTGATTTAGTTGGTGTTCAAACAAATTCTGCTATTTCCTTAAATACGACTTTAGAAGGTAAGCTCAGAGTAGGTATATCACTCGATAAAGTAGGTGATGAATTTCAACTTCTTACAAATACTACTATTTCTGAGTTAAATGGGGGTAAGGGGATAAAAACAGGGCGGTATAGTGACCTGCATCAGATTACTTTGCATGATGGAAGTCAATATATTATTGATTATGAAAGCCTGACTTCACAACAACAAGCCATTAATGCAATTGAAGTAATTACTTCAGGACTAGTATCTGCTGAAATTGACCCACTAGTTACAGGCCATATCTTATTAACTGATCATTCTTTAGGTTCACAACAGTTTCAGGTAAAAACAGGGAAAAGTTTATTTACAGGAACAACCTTTGATAATCCAGAAAGTTTTGGCCTGATCTTTCAGGAAACTGATGAGGGCACATTTTTAAGTATGCCAGATTCACTGGTAGATTTGATAGTAACATTACAAGATGGCAGTGTATTTGCTGTTGATCTCGATGGTTTGACAACTATTGCAGATGTTACTCAAACATTGATACAGGCAGCAGGCGAAGACAAATTAAATATAGCTTTAGATAATATAGCTAAATCACTGGTTTTAACTGATTTAACATCGGGAACGAATGTTTTTACTATTATTGGAGCTAATGGTTCAAAAGCAGGACAAGCGGTTTTAGGTTTAGGTATTATTGCTGAAGGTGATAGGGATAGTACGATACATGGAAGTGCATTACATGGTGGGGGTATTACTGCAAATGTCTTTATTGTTGACCCCTCGACCTATGATTCCGCTGCTAACTTTAAAGCCACTGTTGGGTTAACCGCTACTGATATTGATGCCTCAGCAGGATTGGGTGAACTTCAGATTGAAATTGCAAACGGTACCGGTAATGTACAGACTCAAGTTTCATTTGATCTAAAAGATCAAGGAGCGATACCTGACAATAAAATATTTATCGATGAGTTGATTGATGGTTTTAATACCTCAGGAATAAGTTCATTAATTACTTCACCTGTTTTAACTGGTTCAGCTAATTTCGACTTACCAGTTGAGTTAACACCTGATTCTTTAAACTTGTTATTTGCAGATGATAATAACGATGGTTTAGTCACACCAAAATTAGATATTGATTGGCTAGATCTTTCAAATCCAGATGCATTAACAGTTAATAAAATTGACCTGAGTAAAATCAACGGTTTGGAAAAGGTTGCTGTTTCTCAGCTTGTACAAGGTCTTCGTAAGGTTCAGTCAGAGATAGATGGTTTAGAAAGTGGTGGTGTGTTTCAGGAGAAAATCCCATTATTAAATAAGAGTATTAATGAACTTGTTGATTTATCCGATCAACTAGGGATATTAATTGACGCATTTGAGAAAAATCCAGGAGAATCATTACAAGAATGGCAGCAAGTACTATCAGACTTGATTGATCAATTGTTTTCTAATTCAGGTTCTACTGCACCCAATGCCACAACTGAGTTAACTGGGAGTCTGTTTGATATTGATTTGAATATTATAGATTCAGGCATGTTGAACTTGCCTGTGAATCTGGACTTAATAGAATTTGGTGGGTTGAGTGATTCTTTGATAAGTGGACAAGGTTTGCTTGATGTTGCTCATCAAGTTGACTTTGACTTAGGATTGCAAATAGACCTAACAGACCCATTAAGCCCAGAATTTTATATTAAAGATTCGACCAAAGTAACGTTTGGTGTAGAGGTTGATGGTAAGCAACTGGATTTTGAGGTTGGTTTTGGCTCGCTTGGATTATTTATTGATGATGGCACTGTTGCTCTAAATAGTGGCGTTGTAGGTGAAAATGCTGAATGGGTTATCAGTCTTCTCAATGATGCGACAGATCATCGGTATGAACTGTTTGATGAGTTCGGGTTTGGAGTATTTGATAGCTCTTTAACAGGACAGGCACAAGCCAATCTTCCCGTTTATTTTCCTTTAAATCCAAATGAATTCTCTTTTGCACCATTTCTGGATTCAAATCAGCATGCTATAGAAGTTGATTTTTACGATTTAGGAAATATTACAAATAATCAAATACTACTACCCGATTTTTCTAATATTATTAATGGCCTAGATTTTAGCTCAGGTGATTTAACAAGTAGCTGGGATGCTATGGTTGAAGGTGTTGATGCCTTTTTTTCTTTACTAGAAGATGCATTGGATGGTGAGGTTTTAGGTTATGAATTACCTTTAATAGGTGATCAATTAGCTGATTCCACACGCTTTATCAAAGATCTTCGTCATGGTTTGGTCGATATCTTATCTATTGCGAATGGTAAAAATTCAATTATTGCACAAACGGCCATTTTTGAGGCATTAGGTCCTACAGGTTTAAACTGGCTTCTTGATTGGGATAATGACCAGGACATTGATGTTAGCGATGTAGTCGTCACACAAGATCAAGACCATGTACAGTTTGATTTATCTTTAGGGCAGAGCTTGGTGTCTTCAGAAATACCTGTAGGGTTTGATCTAGGCTTTCCAGGTTTAGGGCTGGAAGTTGATGGTAATGTCGAGTTACAAACTGGTTTTAACCTAGATTTAGGTTTTGGGCTTAGTAAAGCTGATGGCTTCTATTTAGCAACTGGATTGGAAAATGAATTAGAGATTTTCTTTGATGTAGGCCTCAGTGATGATTTTCAGGCAGAAGGGGAATTGTTAATTTTAACACTGGATGTTACGGATGATCAAACTAGTCCAACGAGTTTTACCGGAAATTTTATTGTTGATTTATTAGATCCAAATGCTAATGATAGCCGTTTGACAATAAATGAATTACGTAGCTCAAGTTTTGATGAAATTGTTAGTTCAACTTTTAATGCATCCGCGGGGGTAAATCTTGAGTTATTAGCAAGCTTTGATAATAATCCTCAGTTTCCTAAAATCCGGACGGGGTTAGACATTAGCTGGGATTTTGAAAATTCAGATTTGCTAACTGCAATAACCACACCTCCTGATATACACTTTACTGCAGTAGAAATTCATTTAGGTGATTTTATTACAGAAACAGTGGGGTCATTCTTTGACCGGATTAATGATGTTCTCGACCCCATAAAAGATGTATTAGATTTCTTAATAGCTCCGATACCAGGTGTATCAGATATTTTCGGACCTACTAGTTTGCTCGATATAGCAGAGACTTTTGGTTATGTAGATGCTCAAACACTGGCTTTTGTTGATGCTGTTGCTCAAATTGCTAATTTAACCGATCAAATTCCTAGTATTTCTGGGGATGGCTGGTTTTCATTAGGTGATAAT
>ENA-ORXI01001729-ORXI01001729.1-sediment-metagenome-genome-assembly--contig:-NODE-1729-length-16654-cov-4.359474_pt1 | contig 16654 bp, 17 predicted proteins | sample MGYA00237861_ERZ511468 | MGnify/ENA primary metagenome ERZ511468 (study PRJEB26299, sample SAMN06266213) | sediment metagenome | isolation source: Hudson Canyon methane seep mesocosm | place... | reverse complement strand
TTATTTTGCTCATATCCATAAAACGTCCTTTTGGAGAGGCGGCTATTTCTGAAAGAGGGATAGTAATAAAGTTCCACCCATGTTTTAAGGTAATGTTCCTATTAAATCGATCGCCATACCCCCCTCGACTATGTGTGTGATATTTGTCATGCACCTTTATTTCAAACGAAATATCCTGTTGACTAATGCTGTAAACCGACAAAGATAATTGCTTATAACCACGCCAATCAGACTTCATATGTACCAAGGATATTGATGGGTAAATCCCTGGCAAATAGTCAACCTTAAGAGAATACCTTCCTGATATAGAAAATTTTTCATCACGCACAGCGTGCACATATACAAATTCCCATCGTTTTATCTCAGCGTCACTTTCAAAGCTCGCTAAAGTGGGAAAGTTATCGTAAATAGCCATTTCATCAATTACATTTACACCAAAATCACGGAAACCAATACTCAGAAAGAATAAGGCAAGAATGCTTGCTCCAAAACGATAGGTCGTTGTTTTCGTTTGATCTGTAATTATATGAATTAATAAACCGAGGTATGCACCTATAACGTCATTAGCAATATCGTTAATAGAGAAGTCACGTTGTACTAATAATTGGATAGCCTCTGTCCCTGCCCCTAATATCAAACTAGCTATAGTAACCATCGAAAGCTTAAAAACAAGGGACCTTTTATTAAATATTCCGGTGTTCAAACAACCAATACAGAGCAGCATAAATAAAACAATGTGACCTAAATTCCATATATCCTTTATTAATCGATGCCGTTCTTCGCCACCTCCTACCTCAAACAAGAAAAAAACGAGTATAAGCAATAGGCTGTAAAATATTATTTTTTTGAAATAGTTACGAATGAAATAAAATCTCGGTAATATTTTTTCATATTGTGGATTCACTTTGTCACCTTGTTTTGTTAGTCGATACATAGTGTGCAACACCAACTGTAAAGGCGATTAGGACATATAAAGGCCATGTAAACCCTTGGGTAAGGAAAGTACCAGCAACACAAAACCCAATAATCCCTGAAAGATTCCCTTCAGCAATAACTGACACCACGGGAGGAAAGTGAGTTACTTTAGCCTGAATTTTATTTAGAGAAATAGCTGCACATCGTATTACTCCAATGACCATCATCATGAAAATACACAGGCCTAAAAACCCAGTCTCCGAGAGAACACCAAACCAAGTGCTATGAACTGCGTGATTAAGCCCATCCCAGTGATCACTATAGAAAAAGTAATTATGGTAAAAATTATGTAACCCCACACCGCTGATTGGATTATCAACAGCCATACCAATAGCGGCATTCCATGCATAAATTCTTCCCATTGCAGATTCGCCAACTCCTTCTTCTGCCATACCACCAGATTCACGACTACTAATATCAGCAACAGAAAACAGCGCAGCAAGTAACAATGTGCCACAACAAACAAGCAATGCTTTTGATTTAACTCGTCGCCAGGCGAACGTGGCAATAATCGCAACGATGCCCAGTAGGCCACCCCGACTTTGTGTCGCAAGAATTGCAAGGACAAGTATCACTGCCGTGACTATTCCAAATAGGCGCTCTGTTCGAGAAATATTTGGAGAGAATATAAGTGAGATAGCAAAAGAGCATGGAAATAATAAAACCAAGGAAAGATCGTTAGGATCGCCTAAAACAGATCCTAACTCTCGGCCTATTGTCACACGTGTTCCTTCAACCAGCCCGATACCATGAGACTTGTTATAAAGTGCAACTAAACCGACCAATAAACCAGATAAAGTAATTAAGTTTAGTGATAACGAAAAATCGCGAGTTGTTTGCAATAACCAAGCAATAGCAAACGTCATTACAATGATCTTCCAATAAATACCCGTGAAGTAATTTAGGGCCAAAGGTCGGTTTGAGGCTAAAATGATGCTCATGATTACTATAATAAAAAATACACTCGTACGTGTTAATTCAGGTGTCCAATAAATCTTTATCTTTCTAGTTAATCCCACATGCCACAGTAAAGCGCCTAATGAAGCTACGGACAGTAAGAGAGGGATCCGTAAAACATATAGTTGAGGAAATACTTCATGAAGCCGAAAAAATGAAAATAATACAAATAACAGAACAATCAAAAAAGGTCGTTTCAATACAAAAATAATCAGTAACGGTACAAGGCCTAATACAATACCTACCAATGGGTGAGGAAATAAAGACCAGCCGATGGCTATTGATAAACATATGGTCACAATCAATATTGATTGACCAGTTCGGCTGTTGTTAGTGAGATACATTATTGCTCTCTAAAGTCACAAGGAATTAGCTTGAGAAAAACCGCTGTGATAATTAATAACAGTGTATTAAAGAATAATGAGGTTACTTGAAAGAACAAACCTGAAACTTGGCCACTTAATGAAATTAAAAAAATACTAAAGCATGCCATGAACAATAATGGCAGCTTAGGATAATTCAATGGTAAAAAGTATTGGCTAACAATAAAAAACAAGGTGACTCGTGTAGTCTGTGCTGCGATCAATCCATAGATAATTCCCCACACGGCATAATCTACTGTCCATAGCAACATACCTGCAATACCAATACTAACGGCAGTCACATTTATCAATAATTGTGATGTCGTTGTTTCCCCTGTGAAACAACCTATACTGACTAAGTCTGATATTTCTTTAAACGCCATAGCAATCACTAGCCCAATAACGTACTGACCGGAAATTGCATAACTATCAGGTAATAACCACGCAATTAACAGCGGTGATGCTAAGCCGACTAATACCGAAATAATGAGTGTTAATACGATACCGATGGTGATAAACCGGGCAACTTTATTTGGACCATCCTGCTGATTAAGGACAATAAATCGACGAGGTAACCACCACATATTAAAAGGTTGAAGTAACAAAATGACCGCTAATGAAAACTTGGCCGCCACACCAAAATGAGCAACATCAGTTAACGTTGCATGTTCAGCTAATATCCAACGATCTAAACCGTTAAGCCCAAAAGCAACAATGCCACTTGCAACGAGTGGCATGCTATAAACTAACGACTTACGAATGGTTCTTGGATTTAAATCAAGTTTGGTATCTTTTATTTGTAAATAAACGAGTATGGACGCAGTTGCAAGCGCTGCAATAAGGCTTGCCTCCAAAATCTCAGCAACGCTACCTCCTAACCACAACATATACGCTGTTAATAGTGCCTGAGATAATGCACGACCAGTAGTAATAAAAAAGAAAGTTGTTACACGGTCATGCATACGTAACCAGCCTAATGGTATTGCAATACACCCTTCTAAAGATAAGATTAAGAAGGTTAATCGGATTTCGTAAGTGCTCGGGTCACCCGGTAAATAACGGCCAACCAATTCGGCTATAGACCAACCAACAAAGGCAAAGGTAACACCAATAATAATTGCAAGACTAAAGATTTCTGCTGCAAGCCGTTTTCTTTCACTAATATCTTCAGTTTCACCGACAAAACGAAATAGGGTCGCTTCTAAACCCATACCAACTACAATGCTTCCGATCACAGCCAGACTGGTAATAACTTCAAGACGGCCAAATTCATCAGCGGTAAGGTAATACGCAATAATAGGGAGCATCAGTAAAGAAATGCCTTTCATTAAGGCAATACTGAAGCCATACATTATCGTATGCTTAATACCAGTTGGCAGACGACTAATCATAGAAACAATTCCTTGATTACTTAGATTTATCAAGTTAGCTGCAAGGGCTAGACCAATCGACTAAAGCATTGCTGTATATGGGGTTAAGAGTGACTGGTGCATTTTTTTATGATTGAAATAAAAGCATTTTTCACTTTGCATTGCAGTTTGCAATTTAACAACGAGCTAGATCTTTATAGGTATTAATTAATGATGGAATAATAACGTGTGAAGAAAACTTGCTTTCTACTGTATTGCGAGCCGCTCGTTTGAATAATTTCTTTCTTGTGCCTTTCATCTCTAGCCATTCAAGAAACTGATTTGAGAGTTGCTCAAGATTTAAAGGCTCTAGAATCCAGCCATTTTGATTATTCGATATTAGGTTACTAAGTGCCCCCACGTTAAAAGCCATGACCGGTATCGCTCTTCCCATGGCTTCAAGAGCTGCCATAGGAAGACCTTCGAAACGAGACGGTAGAATTAATAACCCAACCTCAGGCCATACTTCAGACATCTCAGATTGTTGACCATGAAAACAAACATTACTTGATGCTGCACGTTTTAATTTATTTTCTAATGGACCAGTACCGTATATATGAAAGAGTACATTAGGAAAATATCTTGCTAAGCGCAAAAAGATATCTGGTCCTTTTTCCTTACTAAGTCTTCCTACAAAAGCGATTTTCCTACCATTAGAAATTGGTAAGTTTTTTGTAGATACAAAATTATTAGCTAGTTCGCTTGCTATTGGTAGCCTCCGACCGATATCCGGACTAACAACGTAAACCTTTGATGCCAATATGGCACTGTATCGATCTAAACAATCATATAAAGCCAGCCGACCTGTTTTGGCTTCTCCTGAATGATAGGTTGATACGACAGGCGTAGAAGATAATCGAGCACAAATTCTTCCAAATATTCCTGCTTTATAGCCATGAGTATGGATAAGTGCAGGAGATTGTTGGCGTATTTCTTTCCATAATGAGAATAACTTTCCATCGAGTGAAATAGTATCAATGCCCTTTTTTTGTAAAGCTACTCTTAGTGGGTGTGGGCCATAATTAGTAAGGAAGACAACATGGGTATTTATATTATGTTCTTTAAGACCTTCAGCCAGTTGTAATACATGTGTTTCAATCCCTCCAAGCTGGCGACTATCTAATAAAAGCCATACTACGTTGGTAAATTTCTGCATCACATTATTCCTTGTAACAAGGTCGTTACTTATGACTTCAGCAAAAACAATGCCTAATGAATAATTGGTAAATTAAAGTGCAAAACAACACTTCAAACAGTGCAAATCGCAAAAATAGAACAACATTCCTGCAATTTGCGAAGCAAACTGCTCAGACAGCCCATTAAACCTCATATAAAACAGTAGATTGAAGGTGGCATGTGCTTTGCCAGTACTTAGTTAATCTTGTTAAAAAGAAGAGGGTAGCATCATGGCAAATTATCTAGTTACCGGTGGATGTGGATTTATAGGTTCTCATCTCGTAGACAGCCTTATTAGAGACGGGCACAGAGTTCGAATACTTGATGATTTTTCGACAGGAAAACGCGACAATATTCAACAGCACGACTGTGAAGTTATTGTTGGTGATGTGGCGAATAGTGCGATGGTAGCATTGAGCATGGAAAATATAGATGCTTGTTTTCACTTAGCCGCTAACTCATCTGTACAGCAATCTAATGAGAATTGGGTTGCTACACATAAAACCAACGTAACAGGTTCGATTAATGTGTTTAACGCAGCAAGAAATAAACAAATACCCATCGTCTATGCATCCTCTGCGGCAGTATATGGTGATAATGCAGAAATGCCACTTACTGAGTTTAGTGAGCTAAGGCCATTAACTGCATATGGGGCAGACAAACTAGGCTCAGAATTACATGCACGGGTTGCCTCGCTAGTGCATGGCGTACCAACCTTTGGTTTACGATTTTTTAATGTCTATGGGCCAAGACAAAACCCTTCATCACCATACTCAGGTGTGATCTCAATATTTATTAAAAGACTATTTGAAGAACAAACATTTACTATATTTGGCGATGGAGAACAAACACGAGACTTTGTTTATGTGGGAGATGTTATTAAAGCATTAAGAAGTGCAATGATAAATATTTCCTCCGTTCCTTCCGTACTCAATGTCTGTACAGGTGAGTCAACATCTATTAATAAATTAGCAAAGATCATCCTAGCTATTTCAGGGCTAAATGTTTCTATTGAACATCAAAAAACGCGTAGCGGAGACATCCGTGTATCCGTTGGCGACCCAACCCGCACAAAACAAAAACTTGAGGTTTCTGCTGATATAAGATTAGTTCATGGTTTGCGAAAGCTAATTGATTCAGTTGAAACAAAATACGACAGTTATGACATGACTATGGCTAAATAACTAAATAGTATCATTTCTAAATTTTCATTTAACTTAACTTCTATACACAAATCTTCATTACATTTAAATTCTGAAACTTGCGTTTCAGAACAACAACACGTTACTTTTTTGTTTTACCTAATGAGAGGACCTGCATTAACTGGTCTAATAGTCGATACCTCACTTTTTACCTCACACTCTATGTTCGCATAATATATATTATGTTAAATAGAATAAATATATGTAATGACTTACCCTCGTCGTAGTGTCTGCAACAGTTAATTCTATGATTTGTGAATAGGAATACATAAATACAAGTTCGAAATTTAAATGTAATTGTTATAAGCAGATACAAACCACACTAGATGTGAAATTAGGATGGCTAATAATGTTATGTATTTAGATGTTAAAACGCCTACACCTTAATAAAAAGATGTAGGCGTTGTTGATTAAACTCTAATGACGAACGGCTGATGATACAACCACATTTTGCCATTCAGCTTGAAAACTAAGACTCAAACTATTTACATCATCTGTTTGTTGAGAATTTGGAAAAATACTTAGATGCATCGTTAGCCCAACTAATAAATAGTTTGAACTGGTCATTAGTAATGTTGAGATCTCTGCTACTTTCTCACCGTATACATTGATGCCAAGGATTTCATCTGTTTGTGGATCTGAGATCAGATCATCTTCAAGTGAATGTATTGTGGAATGAACGGTTTCAGTTAAATTTGCATAGGTAGTTCTATATTCATGCAACATGCCAGCTAAATCTGCTTTCATAAATACTTTAAAGTTATCTATGTCGATCCTATCAGCACTTGAAATTGTTTTTGTTAAGTCGTCCATTTCATCTTTGGTAAATGTAGACTTCGTTTTTTGTTGCTGACTAATTTTTTGTAGTAACTCTAAACGTTGTGAACTATCGCCTATAACTAGAGCTTCAAATAAATCCTCGTTTTCATGAAAAGCGACTAGGTTAAATAATGCTTCGAGCATACAACGCAACATGACTTCTACTTGGTGGAACATGCAACGTTCAGCCATGATTAATATGGCTTGATAATGTGACAACATCCTTTGAAAATATAATGTTGCATAGACTTCTTTTCGATCATCGGGGTGTACTACTGAATCGTTAAGTAATGTTTGGGCGACTTTATTTAAGTTCTTGCATAACTCGTAATAATGAGATGAAGTCACTTTTAAGGCCACTTCACTTTGAGTGCTTTCAGTTGATAAAAAGCCAATATCATTAAATCGTGTTTGATCTGTCATGATAGTTCTCCTTTTATACATTGAAAAAGCTAAAATTACATTTTTTACTGAAGTTATTTCCCTATAATAATTACTAATACTAGATCGATATTTAACACTCTATCTCCCCTCCTATAGAAACAATTTCGGATGAAAAATTAAAAAGTATGCCGTTAAATATTAGCTGAGTGATGTGGGAATGTGAATAAAGTTCTACCGCCAAATCTCGCTTGAACTGGAGATTGCTTGGTAATGTTATTAAAGAAAATAACATGATTAAACTGAACTTCTTGTTATACAGCTAACAGGCATCTTCTTACTCCCTATTTGCGTATTGTGGTGTTCCAGCTTAACTGATTCTGTTGCACTTTAATAGTGCATTCTTTTCTTTATTGCATTGCTTGACAGCGATTCTGGATAAGACTAACTTGATAGAAATACTCGGTTATTAGGGAGAAGTAAAATGGCATGGCGCGATAAAACAAGTGAAGATACTTATAGTGATGAAGAAGTCGAAGCCCGTATAAAAGCCGAACTCCCCCACTGGTATCTTGAAAAAGGATGGATACGTCGCAAATACAAAACAAGTGGTTGGAAAGGCACCTTAATGGTCGTCAACACAGTAGGACACTTAGCTGAAGCTGGTTTTCACCACCCTGATTTATCCGTGTCATATGCCTTTGTCATCGTTAAATTGATGAACCATGCAGCGAAAGGCATTACCAATAAAGACTTTGAGTTAGCCAAGAAAATTGAAGATGTCATTATGTGGCAACCTAGCAAAGAAGCTGGTGATCTTCCTGGCACCCCTGATGATGCCCGATTTAAATACATCAAATATGACTAATGTTTTTGTTATGAGACTCTGACTAGGAGAAATAACGATGAACGAAGATACACTCAACATGGAAATTAGAAAATATCTAAAAACGGTGGGAATAAAATCACAACGAGAAATCGAATATGGTGTGCTTAACGCTATTAAAGGTGGTGGTTTAACTGGAACGGAAACCTTGCATGTGCAAATGACATTATCTGTTCCCAGCTTAGGAATAGATCATCAGATTGATGGTGATATTTCATTGCAATAACAATCAAACGAACACGGTATGGAAATAGATAAATCACTCAACGTTTTTGGCGAAAAACTACAATCTTGTAGTGATGATCCGCTAACTGGCTTTCTACGAGATGGCTGTTGTAATACCAATGATCATGATGTTGGTTCGCACACGGTTTGCATCAAGATAACCTCTGAGTTTTTAGAATACTCACGCTTTCGTGGCAACGATTTATCAACGCCAGCTTCTGAACATGGTTTCCCCGGTTTAAAACCCGGTGACAAGTGGTGTTTATGTGCACTTCGATGGTTAGAAGCCTATCAACACGACATGGCTCCTAATATTGTATTAGCGAGCACTCATCAACGTGCGAGCGAAATTATCCCAATGGAATTATTGCGATCTTTTGCATCTGATTTAAATTAGCTTTTTTGAAGATATTAAAACCGAGTAACTTACCGTTCAGCTTACGCGCTGTAAGGCCTTTTGACAGGCCGTTCGTTGATATAAATTGTCTTTATAACTGAGTAAATCTGCTGGTACATTAAACTTAAATCGCTGAGCCCAATTCAAGGTTTGAGCAATTAATATATCCGCCATCGAAAATTGTTCACCCACAACAAACTCATTATCAGCGACATATTGCGTTAATGCTTTTAGTGACTTTTCAAATTCCCAATGAGCGACATCTAAAACTTCTTTTATGCGTAACTCCTTTGGCAAAACAAAAGTATGCTTGCCATAGGTCCATAAACCTTGTTCAAGATCGGATAATACAAAAAAACAGATCTCGTCATAGTAGGCACGTAAAGCAATATCGTCGAGCGGCATTAATTGTTTTTCAGGCACACATGCCGCTATATAGTTAAGGATCGCAGCACTTTCATTAATAATAAGCTCACCATCAATTAAGCTTGGTACTTTGCCTTGAAAGTTGAGTTGTTTGTATGCATCATTTTGAGTTCCGTCTTCTCCAGTTTGGCCAATATTGACAGCCTTATAGTCAAAAGGAAGTCCAGATTCCTCTATTGCCCACAAAGTTCGAAAGGATCTTGATTGGCCACTGCCAAAAAGTGTCAACATGTGAAGTTCCTTAAAATATAGATGACTTAAGTTTAACTGAAAATAGCGGCCTCGTTTTTAGAGCGAAACCTGTATCATAGACGTTTATTATTTTTATCGAGTTTTGTAATGAAAGTTTGTGGTGTCGAATTAAAAGCAAATGATGCAATTATCAGCTTAATGTCATTGACTGATGGTTTATATACCCTGCTTGACTGCCGGGTTAAAAAAATATCGATAAACAATACCAGCGATAGTGAGCAACTTAAAAAGTTTCAATTCGACTTTGCTAAGTTAATGGCTGATTATCAAATTGACCATGTTGTGATTCGTGAACGAATGACTAAAGGTAAATTTGCCGGTGGACATGCGGGTTTTAAACTCGAAGCAGCAATTCAACTCAGCGACAACCTCAATGTATCTTTATTATCGTCATCAAAAATTAAAGAACAATTAAAACAAAGCCCCGTGGTAATGAACTTTGAAGATACCGGCCTAAAACAGTTTCAAGAACAGGCGTTTTTGACGGCTTTTGCTTATTTAGAAAGCCTGTAATTTATTGCATTAGCGATTGGTAAAAAACTTATCCACATCATCAATATCTTGGGTAATCGGCATGGCGGGTAAACTACGCAAAAATTGTTTGCCATAAGGTTTAGTTAAAAACCGTGGATCACATAAAACTAATACCCCATAGTCGGTGTTATCACGAATCAAACGGCCAATGCCTTGTTTTAATTGAATCACGGCAGCAGGAATTTGAATCGAAGTAAAAGGGTTACCGCCCCGCTCCTTTAATGAATCAATACGTGCTTGCAACACCGGATCACCTGGCGATGCAAAGGGGATTTTATCAATCAATACGCACGATAATGCTTCACCACGGACATCAACACCTTCCCAAAAACTGTTGGTACCTAATAAAACAGCATTGCCATGGGTGCGAAACTCGTCCAATAAATTAGATTTCGACGCACTACCCTGCACCATGAGTGGATAATCCGAATCTTCCATTGCATCAGCCACGGCATGCATCGCTCTATAGCTGGTGAATAATAAAAATGTACGGCCTTTGCTATGCGAAATTACATCTTTAGCAATATTAGTGATGTGCTCATTGTAATCTTCGTGACTTGGTTCTACTGGCACATTAGGCATGTACAGCAGACTTTGTTTTGTATAATCAAAAGGGCTAGGCCAAATCGCTGTTTCAGCATCATCAATGCCTAATTGATGGCTAAAATTATTAAACTTGCCAGCCACCGTCATCGTTGCAGAAGTAAATACCCAGGCTGTGGGTTTTTCGTCGATCCATTTTTGAAAATAATTGCTAACTTCAAATGGTGTGGCATGAAAAACAAAACTAGAATGACGAATATCCGCCCAAAGAATTAAATTTTCATCCACTTTTTTATTAGTGAATATTTCTAAACTATCTAGCAGATCTTGACTGCGAATATGACATTGTTCTAAACCTTTGCCTCGTTCTGCTGCCAGTTCTAATTGTTCTGCTAGTTCTTCGACTGAAGTTAATACTGCTTCTAATTTAGGTTTTACACCTAGTTTTTCAGAGAGGTTTTTCCAAGGTGTTCGTTGTTCGACGTCACCCAAAGCAATACGCAGGGAATGTAATGATGCTTCTGCTTTATCCGCCAAATCACAAATAATGCTCATATCTCCAGCATCTTCTTCCATTTCGCGAATGCTGTCTCGACAAAGTTCTTGGATCTGATTACTACTGACTCGACTGCCTAAAAACTGGCTTGCTATGGCAGGTAACTGATGTGCTTCATCAATAATAAACGCATCAGCAGAAGGTAGGACTTCCCCCTGCCCCGATGCTTTTAACGCTAAATCTGACATTAATAAATGGTGGTTAATAACCACAATATCGGCTTCTTGGGCTTTTTTACGTGCTTCTGAAATAAAACATTCGGCATAATCAGGACATTCTTGGCCCAAACAGTTATCAATGGTTGAGGTCACTTTCGGCCATAATGCCGTGCCCTCCTCCAATAGATCCGTTTCGGATAAATCACCCGTTTTTGTCACCGCTGACCAATCTCTTAGATCATGTAGGATTTCCTGCTGATATTTTTGTGCCGGATCATGTTCAGCTAATGTCAGACGGTGATGACATAAATAATTGCTACGACCTTTTAATAAAGCGGCTCGAAAAGGTGTTGCCATGGCTTTTCGTAAGGTTGGCAAATCTTTATTAAATAATTGATCTTGCAGATTTTTAGTACCAGTAGAAATAAAGATTTTTTGCCCTGACAAAATGGCGGGGGCTAAATATGCAAAGGTTTTACCTGTACCGGTGCCCGCCTCGGCAATTAATAACGCACTATTAGCTAAGGTTGCTTGTATAGTTTCGGCCATTTCTAGCTGTTGTTGACGTGGTGAATATCCATCAATATGACGGGATAATAAACCTCCATCAGCAAAGATATGTTGCATCTCATCTTGCATGTATTACATTCCTAAACGAACATTTAAGGCCCAAACAGCTAAACTGCCACTGGCTAAAAAACCGATTAACGACAGTAAAGCCCGTCGTTTATAGCGATTAATTAGTGTTGCCTCAGGCTCAGTAGATAAGATGAACGTTTGATCTTTTTGTGGACTACTTTTTAACACACTTAACTCTTCCATTTTTTCTCGATGACCATTTTTTAGTTTTACTTGTCGTTGGGCATCTGCTCTAGCTTTTTCCCATTCTTGTGGACTTACTTTGCCATCTTTATCTGAATCGTAACGGTCAATTAATTGATTAGGATCGTTATTTTTCCACTCTCTTAATAAATGACTGACATCTTGACGAAATTTTTGATGCTCTACATTAGCCACGGTTTTAAACAAACCAATTGCATAGATCGGGAAATTTTGTAATATCAACTCTTCGGTATAACGACGCGATGGCACGATATCATGTTTATACCAGCTACGTTTTTCAGTAATGACATCTGCATCATCTGGATCAATCACACAACGGCCAGTTTCATCTTCCAACATAAACAATTCTTCACTGGTTTGTTGTTTGACAATATTCCAATGTGTGCTGCGTTTGTTGCCAATTCGACGACTCACTTTTTCTTCTATTTTGTAACGAAACCAAACACAGACTGTGCTTGTTAATGGCGAGACAATAACAGGCCCCTCCATCATTCGAGTCGTACCGATTAACTCAACGTAACCTTGAGCTGCTGAACGAATTTTAGCTGTGGGTACGTTTTCTATAACACGTGCACTGTGATACCGGTGATACATATGCCTAAATGCCCACAGACTTAAGACAGATACAACAGTGAAACCAAGCCAGAATTCAACAGCATCAAGCTGCAATAATTCTGCTTCTAATGAAGCAATAAATTCCTGCATCGTTTATTCAAATAACTGGCGGATATTAACGTCTGCAGTTTCTTCGGCACTGAACTCTAATAAGCTATGGGCTTTAAAGTTAAACGTGCGGGCAACAAAAACATCGGGGAACTGTTCGATACGAACATTATTGTTGTTAACACTTTCATTATAAAATTCACGACGATCGGCGATGGCGTTTTCTAAACCCGTGATACGAGCTTGTAAGTGTTGAAATGTTTCGTCAGCTTTAAGTTCAGGATACGCTTCAGCGACGGCAAATAAGCTGCCTAAACCTAAACGCAAAGCACCTTCTGCTTGACCTAATGCTGGAATATTACCTTGTTGTTGAGCTGTTGCAACGGAGGTTCGTGCTTGCATCACTTTTTCTAAAGTTTCTTGTTCAAACTTCATATATTGACGACACGTTTCAACTAGTTTTGGCAGTTCATCGTGACGTTGTTTGAGCAATACGTCGATATTTGACCATGCTTTGCTAACACTGTGTTTCAGGCTTACTAGATTGTTATAAATTAGGACAATATAAACTAGAACTGTGGCAACAATACCCCAGAAAATAAACTCAGAAACACTCATCACAAACACTCCTTATTAAAATCAGCTGCTGTGATTATCCCATATTTCTGCATCAAGGCCAGTTTCTTGCGTCCAGACCAGATTGCCGATGATTTTAAATTGTGCCACGGACATTGCACCACGTTTTTTACGTTGGCTGTCGGCCTTCATAGATAAGGCTTGTTCGATATCTTCGCTGCTGGCGTGATAAATTTCTATCGGATTATAATCATCATCAAACAATACTAAGACCACGTGATCCCAACGTTGATCTGGATTGATTTGACCTATGCGAGGATTTGATTTGCTCGATTCAAAAAGAACACGACCTTTGATTAATATTTTTTGGCCGTCGAACGTACCCGTGCCAAGCGCATCATAACCCAAAGATATATCTTCTATTAGTTGCAAATTCAATGCTTTAGCCGCATCAAACCGAGCAATTTCTCCAGTCACTGGCAAGGCAGTACCGGTTGTTTGATGATACTTAGCCGCCAACTGTCTGGTTTCATGCATCAGTTTGTCGATTGAATAGATATCCATTTCTGCTTCAGCTAGCTTTGTCATAATGTAAGTTTGTCGAACTCAAAAAAAACGGCCTATCCTTTATATCGGACAGACCGTTGAAAACTTTGAAGCTCTGTGAACATTCAGTGAAAATTAACATAGCATTCAATGTGTGTTTTTATTTTTTTGCGTCTAATGCTCTTTGGTAGTACTTATGAACCAGTTTTTCTTGGTTCTCTAATAAGTAATCAATGCTTGGTTCGTTGTTCATCGCTTTTTCAATCGCTTTACGAGTCGCTTCACGGTGAATGTTGAATAAAGCTTCGTGATCTAAATCTTCAACCTTTTCAACTCCTGGGCTTAACCATACAGAAACAATGATACCTAGATCATTGGCTTTTTCTTTCGGGATAGTGCCGTTACGAACAGCATCTAAAACACCATTAGAAATCGCGCCTTGAACGGTACCCATTAAGATATTTGTGTAAGCAGTATCTTTAACAGTTACTTTACTAACCATAATTGTTGCTGGTTTAACCATCATATCAGTGTTCATTAATGATAAAACACGAGTATGACCTTTAACTTGATCGCCTAGTAAGTTAGCAAATGCAGTACCGAAAGGTCCGTCTAATTCGCCGATAATTACTTCAGGTTCTGCTGCTGTGAAAGGTGGACCACCTGCTAATAAACATTCGCCAACACGCATTGTCATTTTTTCGCTCATGGGTTTTTCTCCGAATTAATTAATTATAAACCCGTCAATTATCCTTGTATGAGCACCTCGTAGCAAGATCATGTCTCTTTATAGAGAGCTCAAACAGGGTTAAAATAACGAGATATTTTTTTATTGAGTCCTCTAATGTCTGAAATTAACACCCCTTATGAACGTATTGGTGGCGAAGATGCTGTTCGTCAATTGTGCCAAACTTTTTATCAGATCATGTGTGATACACCTCAAACAGAGCTTATCCGCGCAATGCACCCTGAAAATATTGGTATTAGTGAAGAGAAACTCTACCTATTTTTAACCGGTTGGTTAGGTGGGCCACCACTTTATACTGATCAATACGGACACCCAAGACTAAGAGCAAGACATTTACCCTTCCCAATTGGTATTGAAGAACGTGACCAATGGTTATATTGTATGGCACAAGCACTTAAAACAATGGACTTAGATGAGGTGTTTGCTCAGCAACTAATGAGTTCATTTGTACAAACTGCAGATTTTATGAGAAATAAACCCGATCCAGGATAAGAATCATGAAAATAGGCGCTTTAATTATTGGTGATGAAATATTGTCTGGTAAACGTCAGGACCGGCACTTTAATCACCTACAATCAGTATTAGAACATCGGGGTCTAGAATTAAGCTGGACTATTATTGTTGGCGACGATCCTGAGCAATTACAGCGTTTTTTATCCTTCAGCATGGCCAGTAAGGATTTAGTCTTTAGCTTTGGCGGCATAGGGGCTACCCCTGATGATAGAACGCGTGAATCTGTTGCAAAAGTAGCTGAGGTTTCTTTAGCTGCTCACCCAGAAGCAATAGCTGAAATTGTGGCACAGTTTGGTGACAGTGCTTATCCCAATAGAATATTAATGTCAGAGCTACCAGAGGGAAGCCGTATTATTCCCAATACTATCAACCGTGTTCCAGGGTTTTCGTATGATGACCACCACTTTATGCCTGGGTTTCCTCAGATGTCATGGCCGATGATTGAATGGGTTTTGAATACCTATTATCCAAATCTACGAAATACGGCTCCCAGTGATGAACAAATAATCTATGTGATTAATGGTCGTGAAAGCGATATTATTGAGGCAATGAGGCAAGTGGTTCAGCAATACCCTGAGCTTCGCTTATCGAGCTTACCTCATTTAGGTGAAAAGCCACATATAGAGTTAAGCCTTCGAGGTAATAACGATCTTATCGAACCCGCAATGGCGATTTTAAAAACAGCCATAAAACAAGCTGGCTTCACTTGGTCAAATCAACTAGATAACCATTGATACCACAGTGGTAAGCTCACTAAACTTAAGATGGTAGTCAGTGTTACAGCCGCAGCATATAGCTCACTGTCTAGTTTGTAGCGTTCACAGATAACGATACCAAATACCATGGTTGGCATTGCCCCCACTAATGTCACCATAATAGAAAGGTCACTCTCTAAGCCAATCAAGCGTCCCATAGAATAAACACTCATCGGTACAATAATCAGTGTTATAGCCACAACAGGGGCTAGTAGCTTCAGATAGCAAATATGAAGGCTACGCCAACGAATACTCATTCCCAGCACAATAAGCATTAAAGGAACGACAGCAGCTGCGAGTGTAGATAAGCTTGCATGTAACATTTCGGGTTGTGGAATATTGAGAAAATTTAAAACTATACCTACTGACACCGCCCATAAGGCAGGTATTTTTATAAGTTCTCGAATTGGGTGCACTTCTATCTTACTAGCACCATAATGATGAGCCAGCATAATTCCAATCGTGAGTAATATAGGGGTACATGCAAAAAAATCATATTGCAGTACTGTTGCAGTGGTTTCAGGTCCTATTACCTGTTCCAAAACGGGTAAACCCAAGTAGGTTGCATTAGGGAATGCTGCTGCTAGTAATAAGGCCCCGGTCTGTTGTTTACTTACTTTTAAAAAACGAAGTATTATCCACATTATGGTCAAGCCGGTGATAATGCCACTGGTAGCCAGAAAAGATATTTGGAGTGATGATGCTGCTAAAGGTGCCCGCCATATAACATCCAATACTAATGCGGGCAGTAA
>ENA-ORXI01001722-ORXI01001722.1-sediment-metagenome-genome-assembly--contig:-NODE-1722-length-16700-cov-11.054503_pt1 | contig 16700 bp, 13 predicted proteins | sample MGYA00237861_ERZ511468 | MGnify/ENA primary metagenome ERZ511468 (study PRJEB26299, sample SAMN06266213) | sediment metagenome | isolation source: Hudson Canyon methane seep mesocosm | place... | reverse complement strand
ATGCAAGTTTCTGTCGAAAAGACATCGGAATTAAGCCGTAAGATGACTGTTAGTCTTCCTGAGGAAATGATTCAGGAAAAAATGGATGTTCGCTTTAAGTCGTTAGCACGTGAAGTTAAAGTCGATGGTTTTCGTCCAGGTAAAGTTCCTGTGCGCGTCGTTAAAAAAATGTACGGTGAGCGAGTGCGAGGTGAAGTGACGGGTGATTTAATTCAGTCAACTTATGTCGAAGCATTACAAAAAGAAGAATTAAATCCAGCAGGTTATCCCCACATCAATTCCGCTAAAGTAGAAAATGGTTTTGAATATACCGCTGAGTTTGAAGTCTACCCCGAAGTTTCTCTAGAAGGTATTTCTGGGCTAGAAATTAAACGCCCTGTTGCTACGGTAGAGCAAGCTGACCAAGATGCAATGGTTGCAAAACTAAGAGAGCAAAGAAAAGAATGGGCAGATGTTGAGCGCGTTTCAGAAAAAGGTGACCGTATTACCGTTAGTTTTTCTGGTGTTTGTGAAGATGAAAATTTCACTGATGGTAAAGTAGAAGATTATACTGTTGAGATCGGGGAAGGCAAAATGATTCCTGGGTTTGAAGATGAGTTAGTGGGTCTTCAAGCAGGATCAAATAAATCATTTGAAGTTACTTTTCCAGAAGACTACGGTAACGAAAAATTAGCAGGTAAGTCCGCTACTTTTGATGTTGAGTTATCTAAAGTTGAAGCAGCGACTTTACCTGAAATAGATGAAGACTTTATTAAAGCTTATGGCGTAGAAGATGGGTCGCTTGATTCCTTCAATGTGGACGTTAAAGCTAATATGGAAAGAGAATTGGATCAAGGTCTAAAAGGCAAGCTGAAAAATGCTGTCATGGATGCCTTGTATGAGAAATTGGAAATTTCTATTCCGAATGCTTTGATTGATGAAGAAGTTAAAAATGTAATGAAGCCTTACGAGGCAAATGTGAAAAAACAAGGTATGAACCTTGAAGACCTTGACTTACCAAAAGATATGTTTGAGGGTCAAGCAAAGCGTAGAGTTGCTTTGGGTCTTATCTTGGGTGAGATTATCAAACAAAATGATTCATTTAATAATGATATAGAACAAGTCATTAGCAGTTTTACAGGTGAGTTAATTGTTGATGGTATTTTTGGTATTGGTTTTCACGGTCAACTAAGTTTTGAGCTCAAAAAGCTAATACAGTTGATAAATCAACATAGTGCGGAAAAATTCAGCATTGATATTCCCTCTGGTTTATCTGCAGATACCGGTTGTGTAGAGTCTGTTGCAGTACATGCAGATGTTACATTAAGTTTCATTGTTTTAAAGCAAGGCATGTTAACAGGGCAATCTGCTGATTATATTGGAGATTTGTTTGTTGACGATTTAGATATAGGAGCTGACTTTATTGACCATGTTAGCCAGATAAAAGGTGATGAAATTATTGCTTTTAGCCAAGGCCATACTGATTTACCTCTATTACCTAAACGCTTAGCGACAAGTCATAAAGGCAATATAGGTTCTATATTAGCTATAGGAGGGAATATCGGTATGCCTGGAGCTATTCGTTTGTCGGCTGAAGCTGCGTTAAGATGTGGTGCTGCATTACTGTCAGTCAGCTGCCATCAGAAAAGCCAAAGCTTAGTCATAAATGGCCGTCCTGAATTGATGTTGGCAGAAACAAAAGCAAGCAACTTGGCTGACTCACAAGCCTTTAAAAAAGCTAAAGTAATAATAATAGGTCCAGGACTTGGAAGAGATGAGTGGGCAAATGAAATGTTAAACCTAGCATTATTACAAAATAAACCTAGTGTTATTGATGCAGATGCTTTGCACTTTCTGGCTGAAAATCAAAAATATAATAGTCAATGGGTTTTAACACCTCACCCAAAAGAAGCTGCTAGTTTATTAAATTGTTCAGTTGCTGAAATAGAAGCTAACAGATTTAATGCAGCCAAAGAAATTGCAATTATGTATGGTGGTATTTGTCTTTTAAAAGGCGCTGGGAGTTTGGTGTGCGATGGCAAGCATATGTGGCTTAATTCAACGGGAAATGCTGGCATGGCTTCTGGAGGAATGGGTGATGTATTATCAGGTATTATAGGAGCATTATTACTGCAAATGCCTGATGCTTTTAAAGCAGTGCGCTTAGGATGCTATATTCACGGCGCAGCAGCTGATAGAATTGCCAAAAAAGTGGGTCAACGAGGTATGTTGGCGAGTGATTTATTTGCAGAATTGCAATATTTAGTAAATGAGCATCAATGAAACAACTTGATTATTTTTTAGCGGATGAAGAAGCCACCATTTCAATGGGAACGGCACTGGCTACAGTGGTAAAAACAAGGCTCAACCAGGGTATCGTTGTTTTTTTAAATGGTGATTTAGGAGCAGGGAAAACCACCTTAACTAGGGGGTTTGTTCGAGGTATGGGCCATCAAGGTAATGTTAAAAGCCCTACTTATACCTTGGTAGAACCTTATGATTTAGTTGGTTGGCATGTTTATCATTTTGATTTATATCGATTAAGTGACCCTGAAGAGTTAGAATATATGGGTATTCGAGACTATTTCGAAGAAAACTGCTGCTGCTTTATTGAGTGGCCAGAAAAAGGCACAGGTTTACTCGCCCAAGAAGACCTCATTATTAACATTGCTTATATTGGCGAACAACGTAATATAAGCTTAAGTGCCAGCACTGCAAAAGGTGTTAATTTGCTTAAAGAATTAAAAGAAATATACACGGGATAATACTCAATGTTCAGCGGTTTGACTATTAACAAAACAGTTCAGCAATTTGCAGCAAGTTTATTGTTGTTTACCTGTTTTTGTTTTACTGCACTTGGAGCCAACCGCATTGACGGTATTCGTGTATGGCCTGCCCCTGAAAATACTCGTATTGTATTTGATCTGAAAAACAAGCCCGAATATAAATATTTCAGTTTGTCTAATCCTGAACGATTAGTGATTGATTTTAAACATAGTAAAAATACCGTAAACCTTAAAAAGCTCACTAAAAATGATCCCCGTATTAAACTCATTCGCACCAGCACTGCTAAATCTACTGGTACCACAAGAATGGTTATTGAGTTGGCTGAAGATTATCAAATAACTGTTTTTCCTCTTGCCCCTGCGGGTCAATACAGTAACCGTCTGGTTGTTGATTTATACGATAAAAAGAAAAAACCTACCGTAGTTAAACAAATAAGTAGCACTAAAAAAAGAGATGTTGTTATTGCTATTGTTGCCGGACATGGTGGAGAAGATCCAGGTTCAATTGGTGCAAGGGGGACTTATGAAAAACGAGTCACTTTAAAAATAGCTAAAGAATTAGAAAAACTCATCAATGCTCAAAAGGGTATGGATGCAGTGATGGTCAGAACTGGCGACTATTATGTTAACCATAATAGAAAAACTCAACTTGCTCGTAAAAGTAAAGCAGATTTACTTATTTCAATTCATGCTGATGCTTTTACCTCATCAAAACCTAGTGGTGCATCGGTTTTAGTACAATCTCCTAGGCGAGCAAATTCAGAATTTGCTAGATGGATTGCTAACAGAGAGAAGGAGTCTGAATTACTAGGAGGCGCAGGTGAAACCATTAAGAAAACAAAAGATAAAAACCTTGCCATTACCTTAGCAGATATGAAAAAAGAACATACCATGGGCAGTAGTTACGAGTTTGCTGGGCATGTGATTAAACAATTGAAAAAAGTAACTAAATTACATAAGACAAAACCTGAAGGGCTCAGTTTAGCAGTATTAAAGTCCTCCGATATTCCTTCTGTATTAATAGAGACCGGTTTTATTTCAAATCCCCAAGAAGAAAAAAAATTAAATAACTCTTCACATCAACGTCGACTAGCAAAAGCCATTTTTATTGCTACCAATGATTATTTTACCCAAAACCCGCCGAAGGGGACTTTATTGGCTTCTATCGGATATAAAAAACATAAAGTCTCAAGTGGTGAATCTTTGTCGGTACTAGCCCAACGTTATAAGGTCTCGATGGCAAAGATAAAATCAATTAATAATCTTAAATCTAACAATGTAAGAATTGGCCAAACTTTAAAAATTCCTCGCGCAGGTTAATTCTCCGCTCTTACTATAAAATATTTTAAAACACTGAAAACCCTATGACTATTGAAATACTCCCTGCTCAATTAGCTAACCAAATTGCTGCTGGAGAAGTAGTAGAAAGACCTGCTTCAGTTATTAAAGAGTTAGTTGAAAACTCGCTTGATGCAGGTGCTAGCCAAATTCATATTGAAGTTGAAAAAGGCGGCACTAAAAAACTTCGCATATCTGATAATGGCTCTGGTATTGTAAAAGGTGAGTTGGCGTTGGCGTTAAGTCGACATGCCACCAGTAAAATTAAAGATTTACGAGATTTAGAAGCTATTAGTAGCCTAGGTTTTCGCGGTGAGGCACTTGCCAGTATCAGCTCCGTTTCTCGACTAACACTTACCTCAAAGCCGGCTTCGCAAGAAACAGCTTGGCAAGCAAGTTCAGCCGGACGAGATATGCAGGTGAAAGTTCAACCTGCAGCACACCCTGATGGCACTACAATTGAGGTAAAAGACTTATTTTTTAATACCCCTGCTAGGCGAAAGTTTCTTCGCACGGATAAAACTGAATTTACGCATATTGATGAAGTAGTACGCCGAATTGCTTTAGCACGTTTTGATGTAACTTTTATCTTGACTCACAATGGTAAAATTATTCGGCAGTATCGCGCCGCAAAAGATAAGTCTCAATACGCTAAACGCGTAGCAATGGTGTGTGGAAAAGCATTCATTGAGCATGCAGTTGAGGTTGATTGCCATCATGACAATTTACATTTGTGGGGCTGGCTAGCAAAACCAAGCTTTCATCGCAGTCAAAACGATCTTTGCTACAGTTATGTTAACGGTAGAATGATGCGTGATAAATTAATTAATCATGCTATTCGCCAATCTTTTGCTGAACGATTGGTGGAGGATAATCATCCTGCATTTGTCTTGTTTCTTACCCTTGATTATCGCGAAGTGGATGTTAATGTTCACCCAGCAAAACATGAAGTTCGTTTTCATCAATCGCGTTTTATTCATGACTTTATTTATTCAGTATGTAATGGTGCTTTAACTGAAGCGCAAAACTTAGACTCTGAAGCACTTAAAACATCGGTTTTTAGTGGCTCAGAAAATTCATCTTCAAGTTTAACAAAGCATTCGGCTGGAATTGCTGCTTATGCAATATCGACTGAACAGGAAAGTGGTCACAATCATGTTTATCAGCAAAGAGATGACTATGTAACGCCATTAAGAAGCATTAATGATGGTAATACTTCTCGGCAAGAATTTACTTCATCAGGTTATACCTCTACATCTAAACCTTCACAGCAAGCAAGTGCTGCATACCAACAGTTAATGACAACCGTTGAAGACAATCATCCTGAAGAGCACTTGGCAAAACAATTGTTAGTGGTTGAGGCTGAGGTTACTCTTTTGCAATTTATCGCACCAAATTACGGTGTGATTTTATTAGAAGATGAGTTACGACTGTTGTCGTTAGTTAACTTTGCTGAACAAGTACACTTTAGTGAACTTAAAGAACGTTGGCAGCAAGGTATGGTTAGCCAGCCGTTATTATTGCCTATTAGTTTAAGCTTAGATAAGGTGCAGTTTGCATTTGTTGATAAGTATAGTGCTAGTTTTGAGCAAGCTGGCATCGTAACTGTTTGCAAAGCGGCCAACAAAGTTCAGATCAGACAATTTCCTGCGCGACTTCGTGATAAAAATATTGCCGAGAGTTTTAATGCAATAATCAGTTATTTAATACCGCTAGCTGAAGAATGTGAACTCAAAGATATTGATTGGTATCAATCATTTGCGAAAGTGTTAGCCGTTCAAGAATATCATCAAGAAAATGCACAAGCACTGATTGAGCAGGGACGTAAACTCTTTAAAGAACAATTAGCATCACAATTACGCTTGAATTCTGTGGTTGTCGACCTCACATCGACAATAAGCCAATTGAATTTATCAACTGAATAACTGAATTATGCCATCGTCACCTATAAATAACATGAATAAACCTCCAGTTATTTGTTTAATGGGACCAACAGCGTCAGGAAAAACAGCGTTAGCGATGGAACTTTGTGATGCGTTGCCTTGTGACATTATTAGTGTCGATTCAGCATTAATATATCGAGATATGGATATTGGTACAGCAAAACCAACGGCAGATGAATTGCGGAAATACCCTCATCGCTTAATTAATATTCGCGATGCAAGTGAGAGTTATTCGGTGGCAGAATTTTGTCATGATGCCTTAGCTGAAATTGAAAAAATACGGAGCAATAACCGAATTCCGCTATTAGTCGGTGGCACTATGATGTATTTCAAAAGCTTGGTTGAAGGAATTTCACCACTGCCGCAAGCGAATAAAGAAATACGTTCGGCAATAGAGCAAGAAGCGGCTGAAAAAGGCTGGCAGTATATGCATGAGTTATTGCAACAGTGCGATAGTGAAGCAGCATTAAGGATTCACCCTAATGATCCACAAAGGCTAACTCGAGCATTAGAAGTTTTTCGAATAACGGGAAACAGTTTGACACAATTAACTAAAATTAAAGGTGCTAAGCTCGAAGGTGATGTTTTACAATTTGCGATAACACCGAAAGATCGTAAGACCTTGCATCAACGTATTGAGTTACGTTATCAAATAATGATTGAACAAGGCTTTGAGAAAGAAGTTAAGTTACTTAAGCAACGTGATGATTTACATGAAAATTTGCCGTCAATAAGATGTGTTGGTTACCGACAAATGTGGCAATACATTAATGATGAAATTGATCATGAAGAAATGATTTTTCGTGGCGTTTGCGCCACACGACAACTAGCAAAACGACAACTAACTTGGTTAAGAGGTTGGCATAAGTTGAACTGGTTGCAGATGGAAGATGACAATAATTTACAACAAGTGTTGTCAATGGTGAGTAAAATTGAAACATTAATGTATAATTAGTTTCAATTACTGAGTAAGTTGCTATATTTATTCAAGAATAGTTTTTTTAAATAATTTAATGAACAGTTTTCTTTAACCGTTCTTTATCAACAATAATAAAAGGGGCCATACAATGGCAAAAGGACAATCTTTACAAGACCCATTTTTGAATGCTTTACGTCGTGATCGCATTCCCGTTGCAATATATTTAGTAAACGGTATTAAACTGCAAGGGCAAGTTGAATCATTTGATCAATTTGTTATTTTACTGAAAAATACGGTTAGCCAAATGGTATATAAACATGCCATTTCTACTGTTGTACCTGCTCGAGCAGTGAATACAGCAATGCCAACAAACAACCAAGACGAAGGCCAATCATCAGACGCTTAATGCCTAATCTGAAAAAAGTTAAGATTTTATGAAAAGAATAAGTAAAGTTTGGAGTTGTACATTTGTTTGATCGTTATCAGGCGGGTGAGCAAGCAATACTTGTTCATGTAGACTTTCCCGATGAAAGCTCTAGAGAAGACTTAGCTGAATTTAAAATGTTGGTATCATCGGCAGGCGTTGAAGCTTTAGATGTCGCCACGGGTAAACGTAATACCCCACACCCCAAGTTTTTTGTTGGTAGTGGTAAGGCAAGTGAAATTGCTGAAATGGTACGTTTACATGATGCCAATGTCATTTTATTTAATCACAGTTTATCGCCCTCGCAAGAAAAGCATATTGAAGCTTTATGTGAATGTCGGGTGGTAGATCGCACGACACTTATTCTAGATATTTTTGCTCAACGTGCTCGTACTCATGAGGGTAAAATGCAAGTTGAGTTAGCTCAACTCAAGCATTTAAGCAGTCGTTTAATTCGAGGTTGGACTCATTTAGAGCGCCAAAAAGGCGGAATTGGCTTACGAGGTCCAGGTGAGACACAACTTGAAACAGATAGACGTTTGTTGCGTGAGCGAATAAGTAATATCCTTAAACGCTTAGAAAAAGTTGAAAGACAGCGACAACAAGGCCGGCGACTAAGAACTCGTGCTGAAATTCCAACAATCTCGCTAGTAGGTTATACCAATGCGGGTAAATCGACCTTATTTAATTGTATTACTAAGGCTGATGTTTATATTGCTGATCAATTGTTTGCGACATTAGATCCAACACTGAGAAAAATTGAAGTTGAAGGTGTGGGTCGTGTGATCTTGGCGGATACAGTTGGTTTTATCCGTCATTTACCTCATGATTTAGTCGCAGCATTTAAAGCAACATTAACGGAAACTCGCGAAGCAGAGTTACTATTACATGTGGTGGATATATCAGATGAACGCCGAAGTGAAAATATTGAACAAGTTGAAGATGTATTAACAGAAATCGAAGCGGGCGAAGTGCCTCAATTAATGATCTGTAATAAAATTGATAATTTACATGACATTTCCCCACGTATTGATCGTGATGAAACAGGTATGCCGATAAGGGTGTGGTTGTCGGCACAAGCTAATATAGGTATCGATTTACTTTTTGAAGCCTTAGCCGAGCGTTTAGGGCGAGAAATTGTTCAGCATAGCTTAAAAATTCCACCTAACGCAGGCAAGTTACGTGGTGCTTTATACCAACTTAACTGTATCACTGGTGAGCATTTTGACGAGCAAGGTAACTGTTTAGTTAATATCAAAATGCCAAAGCGAGAATGGGATAGATTAATAAAACAAGAAAGTGACGAATTGGAAGGCTTTATTGAAAGTTAACAGCCTGATATATTAGCACCAGAATTTAGTTGGTAAATTTTCATTTTGATAAGTTACACATTGCAAACTCTCTGACCCTTGTCGGGGAGTTATTATTTTTAATTTAAATAGTTTTAATTTTACGACCTGTACATAGGTCAAGCAAAGCGGAGAATATCATGGCTTGGAACGAACCGGGGAATAACGATAAAGATCCCTGGAAAAATAAAGGTGGAAAAAACCAAGGTCCACCAGACTTAGATGAAATGTTTAAAGATCTAGGTAAAAAAGTCACTAGCATTTTTGGTGGGAAATCGTCAGGTGGAGGCTCAAATTCAGGCAGTAGCTTTTCAAAATTAGGGCTTGGTTTAGTCTTAGTTATTGCGCTAGTTGTTTATGCTTTTAGTGGTTTTTATACCATCAAAGAAGCTGAAAAAGGTATTGTGCTGCGTTTTGGTGAATATGCAGGTACTGTTGATCCTGGCTTAAGCTGGAAGTGGACTTTTATCGATAAAATAATCCCTGTTGATATGCAAAGCACTCGTGATTTGCCTGCTTCTGGTTTTATGTTAACGCAAGATGAAAACGTAGTACGTGTTGAAATGCAAATTCAATATCGTGTTGTTAATGCTCGTGAGTATGTTTTTAGTGTCACTAATGCCGATGACAGTTTAAGTCAGTCGCTTGATAGTGCCTTACGTTATGTTGTTGGTCATGCAAAAATGGATGATATTCTAACTAGTGGCCGTGAATCTGTACGTCAATCAGTGTGGACTGAGTTAGAAAAAATCATCAAACCTTATAACTTAGGTTTGTTAATTGTTGATGTTAACTTTAAAGATGCACGTCCTCCAAACGAAGTAAAAGATGCGTTTGATGATGCTATTGCGGCACAAGAAGATGAAGTACGTTTTCTTCGTGAAGCTGAAGCGTATGCCCGAGGCATTGAGCCACGTGCTCGTGGTCGAGTAAAACGTATGGAACAAGAAGCGATCGCTTATAAAGCTCAAACAGTTTTAGATGCAGAGGGTTCAGTGGCAAGATTTAATAAAATATTGCCAGAATATCAAGCAGCACCAAAAGTTACCCGCGAACGTATGTACCTTTCTACGATGGAAAAAGTCTACAGTAATACTTCCAAAGTTATGGTTGATGTTGAAGGTGGCAACAACATGATGTATCTACCTCTGGATAAAATTATTCAACAACAGAATAGCTCTTCGAGTAGTCGACCTCAAACAGTAACATCACAGCCACCAACATCAATTAACAGTTCAGTGTCATCTTCATCAGGTCGCAGTGACAGATATGACAACGGGAGAAACTAAGCAATGAAAAATTTAATTGGCGTTATTATTGCCGCACTATTTTTATTATCAGTTTCTGCTGTTTTTGTTATCAATGAAGGCGAGCGTGGCATAGTATTTAAGTTTTCAAAAATTAAACGTGATTCTTCAACAGATGAAATGTTAGTTTATGAACCAGGATTACACTTTAAATTTCCTTTTTTTGAAACCGTTCGTAAATTAGATGCACGTATTCAAACTTTAGATGAATCGCCAGATCGTTTTGTAACATCTGAGAAAAAAGATTTAATGGTGGATTCATTTGTTAAATGGCGCATTGTTGATTTTTCAACGTATTATTTAAGAACCTCGGGCTCTATTGATAATGCTCGCGCTTTATTAAAACAAAAAGTAAATAATGGTTTACGTACTGAATTTGGTAACCGAACCATAAAAGAAATTGTATCAGGTGATCGTTCAGCGATTATGGCTAAAGCATTAGAAAGTGCTGAGAGTAGTCGTGAAGATCTTGGTATTGAAGTCATTGATGTTCGTATTAAAGCGATTAATTTACCGACGGAAGTTAGTAACTCAATCTACGAACGTATGCGTGCAGAGCGTACAGCGGTGGCAAAAGAACATAGATCACAAGGTCAAGAGCAAGCCGAGATTATTCGTGCAACAATTGATGCAAAAGTAACAGTTATGCTAGCTACTGCTCAGAAGAATGCTTTAGAAGTACGTGGTGATGGCGATGCTACTGCTGCTAAAGTTTATGCTGATGCTTATAAGCAAGATGATGAATTTTATAGCTTCTATCGTAGTTTAGAAGCCTATGAAAAAAGCTTTAATAGTAAAAATGATATTATGGTTGTTAAGCCTGATAGTGATTTCTTCCGTTTCTTAAAAGATGGTTCGAAATTAGCTAAGTAAGTTTTAATTTACTTATAATCAAAAAGGTCATAACTTTATTGTTATGACCTTTTTGCTTTTTAAAGGATGAATAATGGAAAATAACTTACTGATAGCCTTTGGTTTGTTTTTAATTTTGGAAGGATTGTTGCCTGCATTATTTCCTAATAGGTGGCGTGCCTATTTATTGAAGTTACTTGAACAACCAATAGAGTCTATTCGGACAATGGGAACCATAACCGTATTAGTTGGTGTTTTGGTCATTTACATTTTTAATTAGATTTGTATAAATTTATTGCTAAGTACCTAGCTTTACTCGTTATTTTATATAGTTATAAAAATGTCTCAATTATTACTTGGACTCAGTTTTTATTTTTGATAAAATCCCCGCCTAATTTTCTATCGAAATTTAAAACATGGGCAAAAACGTCGTAGTTCTAGGCACCCAATGGGGTGACGAAGGTAAGGGTAAGATTGTTGATTTACTCACAGATAAAGCAAAGTACGTAGTACGTTATCAAGGAGGCCACAATGCGGGTCATACTTTGGTAATTGACGGTGAAAAAACCGTACTTCATTTAATTCCATCGGGTGTATTGCGTGACAACGTAAAATGTTTAATTGGTAACGGCGTAGTATTATGTCCGAAAGCCTTGATGACTGAAATCGCCATGCTTGAAGCTAAAGGTATTCCGGTTCGCGAACGCTTACTTATTAGCGATGCTTGCCCACTTATTCTTCCTTATCACAATGCTTTAGATGCAGCGCGTGAAATAGCTCGTGGTAATAAAGCGATTGGTACTACAGGTCGTGGTATTGGTCCAGCATACGAAGATAAAGTTGCTCGCCGTGGTTTACGTGTTGGCGATCTAGTATGTGCAGAGTCTTTTGCTGTTAAGTTAAAAGAAATTGTTGAATATCACAACTTCTCTTTAGAGCACTACTACAAAGTTGAGCCTGTTTGTTATGAAACAGTGCTTGCTGACGTAATGGCTGTTCGTGAAGTTATCCTTAACATGGTTGCTGATATTTCAGAACTTCTTGATCAAGGTCGCAAAGATGGTGAGTCAATCATGTTTGAAGGCGCTCAAGGGACTTTACTTGATATTGACCATGGTACATACCCATACGTAACTTCTTCAAATACAACAGCAGGTGGCGTTGCTACCGGTTGTGGTGTAGGTCCTCGCCATCTTGACTATATTCTTGGTATTACTAAAGCATATACCACGCGAGTTGGCTCTGGTCCTTTCCCGACAGAACTTGATGATGAAATTGGTAATCACTTAGGTACTGTAGGTCATGAATTTGGTGCTACTACCGGTCGTGAACGTCGTTGTGGTTGGTTTGATGCTGTTGCTATGCATCGCGCCATTCAAGTGAACAGCGTAACGGGTTTTTGTTTAACTAAACTTGATGTTTTAGATGGTTTAGAAACATTAAAAATCTGTACGGGTTATAAAACTGAAGCGGGTGACATTATTACTGTTCCGCCAACAGCGGCTGAGGGATATGAAAAAATCACTCCTGTTTATGAATCAATGCCTGGTTGGTCGGAAATTACTGTTGGTGCAACGTCACGTGATGCTCTACCAGCTAATGCGATTGCTTATATCGCACGTATCGAAGAGTTAACGGGTGTGCCAGTAGATATTATCTCTACCGGTCCAGATCGTAACGAAACGATTGTTTTAGTTAATCCATTTGGTGAATAATTTAGCAGGTTGATTTAGTAAAATCGGCTGAGTTAGTTCATTAAAAATGCCTATCAGTTAGCTACTGATGGGCATTTTTTATTTAGGCATATAAAGCCTAGTAGATAAATAGCACTATTAAATAAGGGATAAGTTTTCTAGTATTGATATCAATTCATCTTCCCTTCCTTCTTTAGGCCAGCCAACCAATTGTTTTACCCGTAGGCCATCTTGATAAAAATAAAAGGTCGGTGTACCCCAATACTTAATTTCTGGCCAGTCGATTTCTTTATTCACATAATGAAGGGGGATGTTTGTATTGATAGCATTGCGGCTTTCTATCATGTCGAGATGAAGGTAACTGCTAGCTGGGTTTATCCATGTGGAATGTTGTTCGAATACCTTTCGTAGTTTTGCATTATTATTCAACCAAGTTAAAAACCTTTTAGATGGATTACACATAGGAGAGCTGACAACAACTATCTGTGCACCTTTCCTAAAGTAGAAGTCATGTTGATTAAATATTTTATGGGTTGAATCAATGGTTAATAAAGTTCTATTTCCTTGAGTTGAGTTCTTAATTACAGGAAGTAAGTCTTGATCAGCAAGGTTATACTGAGCAATTATTCGATTAGCTAGATCAAATTTTCGATGTTTAACATAACGACTCACTAAGTCGTTTAAATAGTTAGTTACATCTAGCTCTCTTTTAACCATTTCCTCAATGACTTTTTTAAATGCTAGCGTTGTTGAGAAATCGTTAACATAGAAGGAGTTGTCACTAGTAATAAAGGCTAGTTGCTTTATATCATCAGTTGATAATGCTTCAATTTTAATGTTATTTAACTGTTTGTTTAAACATTGTCTATAAAAGCTATCGTGATGTTTTGCACGTAAATCAGTTACCTCGGCATCTTCTTTTAGGGTTTGCCAATAGGCATCATTCCATTGATCAATTAAGCGCATTTGTTCGGCAAGGTTTGTAACTTCAATTGCACTATTACTACATTGAAAATTAAGCTGTGAATAGCAAGGAGGTGCAAGAAAAATAAAGAGTATTAAAGTCTTTATATAATAGTTCATTTTATTTAATTCCATTTATATGTTATTTAAGTTTATACATTCTCTTAAGCAAGGTTTTGTAGCTATTCATCGACATCATGCCCATGTGAGCTCGACGTTGTTCTAAGTTTTGTTCATCTTCAATTTCGTTAAAGACAATATCGCCATTTACAATTGCTAATTGGGTGCCGAAACGTTGTTTTTTTCCAGCTTTAATTAATACTTTATCGGTCAGTAAAGCTAGTTGTTGGCCAGATAAGTTACCTTGTTGAAATTCATTATTTAAATTTGGTAATAAGTCTTCTTGCATAGCTTGAGGTGCATGTTGCAATATAAGAAAGGCCGCACTTGTTCCCTTTACCCCTACTAAGCTTGGTTTGGGCCAACCAAACTCATTGATGATATCTTGTAAGTTATCGCTGTTTTTGCGATCAATCGAAGTGATTTTACTGCTAACTTCTTCAGGAATATTTTCCCCGTGATAGTTTTGTATCATCTGTCGACTTTTTTGATCGACCTCTTCCATGGCTAGAAGTTTAGTTCTTAAGGCGCTATTGAATGTTGGTAATAAGGCTAATTGTTGTTGCTTTGAGAATTGGTGAAAAATAAAAAAAGTAGCTTGTATACCACCTTCGCCCACCAGATGACTTGTTGGCCAGCCATATTGCTTTACTATCTTTTCTAAGGCTTGAAAATTCGTTTGAAGTAGTCGCTGTTTAGCTATTTTAATCTCTTCGGGTAGTTGCGTATTTTCATACCATGCTAAGCTAATTTTAAATTGTTGTGATGCGGATGCTAACTCGTATAACTTATTTTGTAATATTGGGTTTACTTTAATTCTAGCAATGTTTTCTTGGTTACCAGTAGTTGCCCAAAGCATAGATGAAAAATTTAATGTAAAGAAAGTTAACGCTAAAGTAAATATAACCTTTGAAATTGGGTGTTTAAATATGAACATAATTTCCTATTATTTTTTTACCAAGTTGTGTGTGCTAATAAGCTGGATTGAATAAAATTCCATGCTTGATAATGGTAATAATCTTGTTGAATAAATACAAGAGAGTATATTTATCTTTGCTGAAACAATAATGAAATGATTCAAACAAGCCGACATCTCTTATAAAAACGTAAGATATTTAAGTTGTTTGTAAATTAAGTGGGTTATAGAGCAATAAGCTAGTATTTTTATGTTTTTATTAAGTTATATGTGAGTTAATAGTGAATATTTAGCCCATTTATATGATTTATTATCAGATGAAGGTTAGACTTGTTATAGCTTACAGCGCTTTTTTATACAAAAATGGACTTGAATTACTAAAGCACTATGCAATAGTATACAAACAGCAAGTCAAATAATAATAAAAACACCAGTGGCAAAACAGATCACTAAAAGGGTTGCAGACAATAAACTTATTAAACACTACGCATTAGGAACCACCATGACAGATTTTCGCCAACAAGCACTTGACTACCACGCTTTTCCTACCCCAGGAAAAATAAGTGTTGCCCTTACCACCGCTGCGGAAACCAGTAATGATCTCTCTTTGGCATATAGCCCCGGTGTTGCTGAGCCAGTACGTGAAATTGCCGCTAACCCTGATGATGTTTATAAGTATACTGCTAAAGGTAATACAGTTGCGGTAATTACTAATGGTACGGCAATTTTAGGTTTAGGTAATCTTGGCCCTATGGCATCTAAGCCAGTAATGGAAGGTAAGTCTTTATTGTTTAAACGTTTTGCCAATATTGATTCATTTGATATTGAAGTTAAACATAAAACAATAGAAGAATTTGTAAATACGGTTGCCAACATTGCTGATAGTTTTGGTGGTATCAACTTAGAAGATATTAAAGCGCCTGAGTGTTTTGCTATTGAAAAAGCGTTAATCGAACGTTGCAAAATCCCTGTATTTCATGATGATCAACACGGTACTGCTATTGTAACTGCTGCTGGCATGATGAATGCTTTAGATATCCAAGGTAAAGATATCAAACAAGCTAACATTGTATGTTTAGGCGCTGGAGCTGCAGCAATCGCCTGCATGGAATTATTAATTAAGTGTGGTGCTCAGCGTGAAAAAATTTACATGCTAGATACTAAAGGTATTGTCCATACAAGGCGTTCAGATTTAAATGAATATAAAAAACTATTTGCTAACAATACTGATAAACGCACATTAGAAGATGCGATTGATGGTGCCGATGTGTTTGTTGGTGTATCTGGCCCTAACTTACTATCGGCTGAGCATGTGAAAATGATGGCAGAGCGCCCGGTAATTTTTGCCTGTTCAAACCCTGATCCTGAAATTAAACCAGAATTGGCACAAGCTGTTCGTGACGATGTTATTATTGCAACAGGTCGAAGTGATTATCCTAATCAAGTTAATAATGTTTTATGCTTCCCATTTATTTTCAGAGGCGCATTAGATGTTCGTGCTCGCACCATCAATGATGAAATGAAAGTAGCAGCGGTACATGCCATTCGTGAATTAGCTAAAGAAGAAGTGCCAGAAGAAGTATTGATTGCCAGCGGAGAAACATCACTAACATTTGGTAAAGATTATATCATTCCAAAACCTATGGACTCTCGACTTTGTGCCAAAGTTGCTATTGCTGTGGCACAAGCTGCGGTTGACTCTGGTGTGGCTGCTCTACCAATGCCTGACAATTACATGCAATAAGTGCCTGCAATAAAAGCAGTAATTACATATAAAAAAGGAGCTGAAAGTTAAATACTTTCAGCTCCTTTTAATTTTTAAAATTAGAATTTATTCCTCATCTTCACTTTCATAAGCACTAAAGTCTGTAATACCTTTTGCTTCAAGTAACTTACGTACACTTGCCGGAAGTTTTTGTTCGTTATCTTTTGCTAAATCTTCATCATCAGGTAACGGTTGGCCGGTAAATGCGTGTAAAAAAGCTTCACATAACAATTCACTGTTAGTGGCATGACGTAAATTGTTGACTTGTCGACGAGTTCTTTCATCGGTTAATACTTTTAAAACGCGCAAAGGAATGGACACAGTAATTTTTTTTACTTGTTCACT
>ENA-ORXI01001721-ORXI01001721.1-sediment-metagenome-genome-assembly--contig:-NODE-1721-length-16720-cov-20.580965_pt1 | contig 16720 bp, 18 predicted proteins | sample MGYA00237861_ERZ511468 | MGnify/ENA primary metagenome ERZ511468 (study PRJEB26299, sample SAMN06266213) | sediment metagenome | isolation source: Hudson Canyon methane seep mesocosm | place... | reverse complement strand
TCTTAACTAGGCAAAATCTTTTTATGGGTATGAATAGACATCAACATGCCAAAGCCTGCAAATAAAGTCACCATTGAAGTCCCCCCATAACTAATCAGCGGTAATGGCACCCCCACCACCGGCAAAATACCAATCACCATGCCGATATTGACAAACACATACACAAAAAACGTACACACTAAACTGCCTGCCAATAAGCGCCCATAAGTATCTTGAGCCTGTACGGCAATATAAAATCCCCGTACGATAATAAATAAATATAAACTTAATAAACATAGGCAGCCTATTAAGCCAAACTCTTCCGCAAACACTGCAAAAATAAAATCGGTTGAACTTTCAGGTAAAAACTCTAAATGCGATTGGGTATTTTCTTGCCAACCCTTGCCATATTCGCCACCCGAACCAATGGCAATTTTCGATTGAATAATATGGTATCCCTTGCCTAGTGGGTCAGCTTCAGGATTTAAAAAAGTAGTCACTCTGTCTTTTTGGTATTCACGCATAAAAAACTGCCAATACACCGGAGCAAAAATAGATAAAGCACTTATCACGCCCGTTAGGAATCGCCATGAGATGCCTGAAAAATATAACACCGACATCCCCGAACTGGCGACTAATAATGAGGTGCCTAAATCAGGTTGGCGTACAATTAATATCGTCGGCAATAATATTAAGGCGGTCGCTACCGCTATATGTCGCCAACGAGGCGGTAGTTCATGTCCTGACAAATACCAAGCCACCATCATCGGCGTGGTTAATTTAATCATTTCTGACGGCTGAAAACGAAAGCCGATATACAACCAACGCTGTGCCCCCTTGCCCACATCCCCGACCACTAAAACCGCGATTAAAAATCCCACGCCCATTAAATATAAACCAATACTAAATCGCTGAAATTGTCGTGGATTAATATGCGCTAATATCACCATCAAGACCATCGCAAAACCAACCCGATTCGCCTGCCGTGTTAACAAGCCCCAATCTTTACCACTAGAACTATAAAGCATCATAAAACTTAACACTAATAAGAGTATTAAAGCCATTAACAGCGGAATATCTAAATGTAATTTACGTAAAAAAACACCGACAAAAGAATGCTCTTTGAATTGTTCAGGGCGAGTTTCTATCTTCATTAATACGCAACTTCAGCCAAATACTGCTTCATAACTTTAGCGGCAATAGGGGCTGCAACAGAACCACCATGGCTGCCATGCTCCACAATCACGGCCACTGCAATTTTAGGGTTATCAACCGGTGCAAAGGCGATAAATAACGCATGATCACGCATATTAAATTCAATTTCATCTTCATTATAGGATTCATTTTGCTTAATAGAATACACTTGTGCCGTGCCGGTTTTTCCGGCAATTTTATAATCAATATCTTTTGCAATACGTCTTGCCGTGCCTTTCGATGAATGCACCACATGCATCATTGCTTCATTAATATAAGCTACATTTTCAGGCATTAAATTCAAATTTTCCGGCTCAGCATGGGCTAACACTTGTTTTTTATCTGCTAACTCAATATGCTCAGCTAAATAAGGTGTCACTACTTGACCTTTATTTGCGAGTGTCGCGGTCGCTCTCGCTAATTGCATCGGTGTTACCTGCGTAAAACCTTGGCCAATGCCGGTAATTAATGTTTCACCAGGATACCAACCCTTTTTTCGATGTTCTCGCTTCCATTCTCTTGACGGCATTAAGCCTGCTTTTTCACCTTTTAAATCAATGCCTGTCTTTGCTCCAAAGCCAAATTTCTTTAAAAAATGCGATAACTTATCGATACCTAATGCCAGTGCCATATCGTAAAAATACACATCACAGGATTCAATAATGGCCTTATCTAAATTCACATGTCCATGCCCCCACTTTTTCCAATCGCGATATTTATGCTCTTTTTTAGGCAATTGATAAAATCCAGGACAAAATAAGGTCTCTTGAAAGGTGGTAATATTATGCTCTAAGCCTGCCAAACCCACAAAAGGCTTTAAGGTAGAACCTGGTGGATATTGACCTCTTAATACCCGATCAAACAAGGGCATATTCTTAGAATCATTTAAAGCCGCATAATCCGCATAACTAATACCCGAGACAAATAAGTTTGGATCAAAACTCGCTTTACTGGCTTGCACTAACACCCCGCCTGTTGAGATTTCCAAAGCCACTACCGCACCGTTATAATCACCCAAAGCATCATACGCAATTTTTTGCAAATCAATATCCAGGGTCAAGTAAATATCATCCCCCGGAATCGAATTAATCTTTTCTAATTCATTAATCGGGCGGCCCTGAGCGTTGGTTTCAATTTCAGCATAGCCAGAAGTGCCTCGCAAAGTGGTTTCATAAGAACGCTCCAAACCCACCTTGCCAATAGAGTGAATACCGCGATAATCTTCTTTGGATAACACTTTTAATTCCCTATCATTAATCCGCCCTAAATAACCCACCACATGAGCGGTTAAATCTTTATACGGATAATGTCGTATCAAACGGGCTTGAATATCAACCCCCTTAAAGGTATGACGATGCACAGCAAATCGTGCCACGTCTTCATCACTTAATTGCAACAATAAAGGCACACTGGAAAAACGTTTATAACGTCGAACTTGCTTTCTAAAAGCCGCTATTTTTTCAGCTGGAATTGTCAATAATTGCTGTAAACGCGCTAAGGTTTCGTCTAAATCATCCACTTGTTCGGGAATAACTTCTAAATTATAACTCGGTAGATTTTCCGCTAACACATGCCCTTTACGGTCGTAAATAATACCGCGTGTAGGCGGAATCGCCATCACTTTAATGCGATTATGCGTGGCCATATTTTTATACTTACTATGCCCTTCTATCTGCAGATAAACCAAACGCATAATTAAACCGGTTATTAACACGAGAATAAAAAAAAATAACACCACAATACGATTTAAAAAAATTCTATTCTCTAAAAATCGATTTCTAACATCTTTAACGGTTTGATGGCGGCGCATTACAATAAAGTGCGTACTTTATTTAAAGTAATAAACACCAACGGCCAACATAAAATACCGGTTAAAACCGGCCATAGAAAAGCACTCAACGAAATATCATGATTAATATGCACAATCCAAAATAAAACCACCTGAGCCACAAATAAAATAAGCCCCAAGACCAGGCTTTGCTGAATAATTGAAAATTGACGAATCATTTTATGCTGCTTAAGCACTAAAAAAAGACCCATTACATAGGCCAGTGCATGCTGGCCTAATAATTGACCCGACAAGACATCGATCAAGATGCCCACACACCAAGCTTTATCAATATTAAAATCTTCAGGCCTTCCTAAGCTCCAATAAATCAACACCAACAACACCCAATCCGGCATTAAATTCAATGATGCAAAGGGTAACGGTATAATGGTCAATGCCATTGCGACACCGACAGATAACCAATATATTAAGGTGTTATTATGGCTAATCCTCAGCATAATCTGTTGCCGTCATTGATTTACTGCCTAAAGGAATCATCGATTGGTTTTTCCACACAATTAATAGCTCTCTACTGGTATTTAAAGCGGCTTTCGGTTTGGCTTCAATAATCGCAAACGGTTTATCAGGCTGAACCGTAAAACTCACTACTTCCGCAACCGGATAACCTTGCGGGAATACGCCGCCTAATCCTGAAGTAATTAATAAATCACCCGGCACAATATCTGCATTATTGGGTAAAAAAGGTAAGATAAGTTTATTGAGTTGGCCGCTGCCTAAAGCAATGGTATGTAAGCCGTTGCGATTGACCTGCACAGGAATAGCATGATTTGGATCGGTGATTAAAATAATTTCTGATGTCAATGGCAGAGCATTGGTGACTTGTCCGACCACGCCCAATGCATCTAAAACAGGCTGTTTTTCATGCACGCCAAAACGCTCGCCTTTATTAACTAACACTTGATGTTCATAGCGTGCCAAATTAACCGATACCAACTCCGCCACTAACACTTGCTCACCCAATTTAAACGAACTTTCAAATAGAGTACGTAAACGAATATTTTCCTGCTCCAAGGCAGAAAACTTAAGTAATTTTAATTGATTATTCGCTTGCTCTGCTTGTAACGCCGTATATTTGTCATGCAAGGATTGATAACTTAATAGAAAATCAGATAAATTTTGAACACTACTGATAGGTAAATCTACACCGTATTGTAACGGCACAATTAATAATGAAACATAGCCTCTAAACGACTTTAATTTATCCGTATATTGGTCTATCGATAACACTAAAATTGATAATAACACCGCCATCAAAAAACGTAGATTAATCGATGAACGGGTGGCAAATAAAAGTTTTATGGTTTTAGCCTACATACTATAAAATTTAAAATGAGGATTACTTATACTATTCCAATGAAAAAGCAGATAAACCTTTTTTATCTAATGATTCCAATACCATACCCCCGCCACGAGCAACACAGGTTAATGGATCATCGGCAATATAAACCGGCAAACCGGTTTCTTCAGCAATTAAACGGTCAATATCCTTTAATAACGCTCCACCGCCGGTTAAAACAATACCGCGATTAGCCACATCTGCCCCTAATTCAGGAGGGGTTTGTTCCAAGGCTACTTTTACCGCACCCACAATACCCGATAAAGGTTCTTGTAAGGCCTCTAAAATCTCATTGCTATTCAAGGTAAATCCGCGCGGTACGCCTTCTGCTAAATTACGCCCTTTCACCTCAATTTCCATAATTTCGCTACCCGGATACGCGGTACCAATTTCATGTTTAATTTTCTCAGCCGTTGCTTCACCAATTAAGGTACCGTAATTGCGACGCACATAATTAATAATCGCTTCATCAAAACGGTCGCCGCCAATTCTCACCGATGCAGAATACACAATGCCACTCAATGAAATAATAGCCACTTCCGAAGTACCACCGCCAATATCCAATACCATCGAGCCATGCGCTTCATCAACCGGCAACCCCGCACCAATCGCTGCTGACATCGGTTCATCAATTAAGTAAACTTCGCGTGCACCCGCCATACTCGCAGATTCTCTAATCGCTCTGCGTTCTACTTGTGTTGAACCACACGGCACACAAATTAAAATACGCGGCCGAGGCGGAAAAATAGTATTTTCATGTACTTTTTTAATAAACTCACGCAACATGCGTTCAGTCACGGCAAAATCAGCAATCACACCGTCTTTTAACGGTCGAATCGCGGTAATATTACCCGGCGTACGCCCTAACATCCTTTTAGCTTCAATCCCTACCGCTGCAATCGTTTTAGAACCACGTAGCCTATCTTCTTTAATCGCCACAACAGACGGTTCATTTAATACAATGCCTTCACCCGGTATGTAAATAAGCGTATTTGCCGTGCCTAAATCAATTGATAAATCACTTGAAAACAACCCGCGAATTTTATTAAACATTAATTATTATTCCTGAACCCGTCTAAAATTTTTATACTTTAACAATCATTACGGTATTTGAGCAAGATATAAAGTATCATATTTGCCTATTATCCTTTAAATATAGGTAAAATACTCGCTTATTAAGAGCTTTATTTTATACTTTAATCCCTATTATTTCCTGTATGGAGTAACGATGTCATTAACGACTGATGATGTAAATCAAATTGCTTATTTAGCCCGCCTTGGTATTGACCACCAAGACACCTCATCTTATACCCAAAATTTATCCGATATGCTGGAGCTGGTTGCTCAAATGCAAGCGGTAAATACTGAAAATATTGAACCTATGGCACACCCGCTTGATAATATACAGCGCTTACGGCCTGATATTATTACGGAAACTAATCAACGCGATGCATTTCAAACTATCGCTCCTCAAGTAGAAGATAAGCTTTACCTTGTCCCTAAAGTCATCGATTAATAAACCATGCATACAAAAACACTCACGGAAATCAGCCGAGGCTTGCAAGCAGGTGATTATTCCAGTCAAGAACTCACCGAAAGCTATTTAAAACGCATCAAGCAACATACCGCTTTAAATAGCTTTATCACCGTCACCGAAGACCTAGCCATCGCCCAAGCAAAACAAGCTGATGCCATGTTAGCCGCAGGAAATGCTCCTGTATTAACCGGCGTGCCAATCGCCCATAAAGATATTTTCTGCACCCAAGGCATTAAAACTAGCTGTGGCTCTAAAATGCTGGATAATTTTATTGCCCCTTATAATGCCACGGTGATTGAAAAATTCAATCAAGCCGGTGCTATTAGTTTAGGTAAACTCAATATGGATGAGTTCGCCATGGGCTCGTCTAATGAAACCAGTTTTTACGGCACGGTACATAATCCTTGGGCTGAAAATACTGTGGCGGGCGGCTCATCGGGTGGTTCTGCTGCTGCTGTTGCGGCTCGTTTAATCTCAGGGGCAACCGGTACCGATACCGGCGGTTCTATTCGTCAACCTGCGGCACTCTGTGGTATTACCGGTTTAAAACCTACCTACGGACGGGTGTCACGTTTTGGCATGATTGCCTATGCTTCTAGCCTAGACCAAGGCGGCACCATGACGCAGACCGCTGCAGATTCCGCGTTAATGCTGCAAACTATGGCAGGTTTTGATACTAAAGACTCCACTAGTGCTGAACAAGATGTACCTGATTATTCTGCTAATCTAAATAACAGCTTGCAAGGTTTAAAAATTGGCTTACCGAAAGAATTTTTTGATGACAGCTTAAACGCTGAGATGGCAACTGCCATTGAAACCGCCATTAATGAATATAAAAAAATGGGGGCTGAAATTATTGAAGTCTCTATGCCGAATTTAAAGCTCGCGATTCCTGCTTATTATGTGATTGCGCCTGCTGAATGTTCGGCCAATTTATCCCGTATGGATGGCGTACGTTTTGGACATCGCTGTGATAATCCTGAAGATTTAAACGATCTGTATATTCGTTCACGCGGTGAAGGCTTTGGCACTGAAGTAAAACGCCGTATTTTAGTCGGCACTTATGCCTTATCAGCTGGTTATTACGATGCTTATTATATTAAAGCTCAAAAAATCCGCCGTTTAATTAGCAATGATTTTACTGAAGCGTTAAAAACCGTGGATGTCATTATGGGACCGGTTACACCCACGCCTGCATTCGGTATCGGTGAAAAAACCAAAGACCCGATTGAAATGTATTTAGCCGATATTTATACCATTGCGGTTAATTTAGCCGGTTTACCCGCCATGTCAGTCCCCGCAGGTTTTATTGATAACAAGCCGATTGGGCTGCAAATTATTGGTAATTATTTTGATGAAGCAAAATTACTCAATGTTGCACATCAATATCAGCAAGTCACCGACTGGCATCAACAGACACCGCAAGGTTTTGAATAAGGAGTTCACATGCAATGGGAAACAGTTATTGGGCTTGAAATTCATGCTCAACTCGCAACAAACACTAAAATTTTTTCAGGAGCTTCAACCGCTTATGGTGCTGAACCGAATACCCAAGCCTGTGCCGTTGATTTAGGTTTACCCGGTGTTTTGCCGGTGTTAAATCAAGAAGTCGTGCGTATGGCAGTTAAATTTGGCATGGCTATCGAAGCAGAAGTCGCCGACACCTCTGTTTTTGCGCGTAAAAATTATTTTTACCCTGATTTGCCTAAAGGCTATCAAATCAGCCAAATGGATCACCCTATTGTGGGTTTAGGGCATTTAGATATTGAAGTCGCTGGTGAAACTAAACGTGTCGGTGTTACCCGTGCTCATTTAGAAGAAGATGCGGGTAAATCTTTACATGAAAATTTTGCCGATTCAACAGGCATTGATTTAAACCGTGCTGGCACTCCGCTGTTAGAAATCGTTTCTGAACCCGATATGCGTTCCGCTAAAGAAGCGGTTGCCTATATGCGTAAAATTCATGAACTGGTGCAATATTTAGATATTTGTGACGGTAATATGCAAGAAGGCTCATTTCGCTGTGATGTAAACATATCGCTACGCCCACAAGGACAGACTGAATATGGTACGCGGGCGGAATTAAAAAATATTAACTCTTTTAAATTTGTTGAAAAAGCTATTTATGGTGAAGTAGAACGTCAAAAAGAAATTTTGGAAGCCGGCGGCAGCATCGTACAAGAAACTCGTCTTTATGATGCCGATAAAGACGAAACCCGTTCTATGCGGAGCAAAGAAGAAGCCAATGATTACCGCTACTTCCCTGATCCTGATTTATTACCTGTTTATATTAGCCCTGAATTACGTGCAGCAGTTAAAGCAGATTTACCTGAATTACCCGATACAAAAAAACAGCGTTTTATTCAAGACTATCACTTAGATAATGAAACCGCTTATAAGCTTGCTAGCTCCAAAGAGTTAGCTAATTATTTTGAAACGGTAGTTAAACAATCCAACTGCGAGGCAAAGTTATGCAGTAACTGGGTTACCGTTGAATTACTAGGTGCCTTAAATAAAAGTAACTTAAGCATTCAGGAATCACCTATTGCTGCACCCCGTTTTGCAGAACTACTAAAACGTATTGCTGATGAGACTATTTCAGGAAAAATAGCCAAACAAGTATTTGAGTTTATGTGGAACAGTGCAGACAGTGCTGATGACATTATTGAAAAACAAGGTCTAAAACAAATCACCGATAGCGGTGCCATTGAAGCGATTATCGATAAAATTATCGCGGATAATCCCGCTCAAGTTGAGCAATATTTAAGTGGCAAAGATAAAGTATTTGGCTTTTTTGTCGGACAAACAATGAAACAATCACAGGGAAAAGCCAACCCTGCTGAAGTTAATAAAATTTTGAAGGCGAAATTGAAGCGTTAATTTTTCTATCGTTCGGGGCATTAGATTTAGTCTACGCCCCGTTACAATTAAACACCCGTCGCATCACCCCATAAAATCTTATGCAGTTGTACTTGAAAACGTACCTGTAATTGATCCTTTAAAATCCATTCAGCCAGCTCCGTTGCGTCTTGCTGCCCTACTGCTGGTGAAAATAATAATTCACACTGCCCCACTAAATTATAATCAATAATTTGTTGCTTAGACCATTGGTAATCTTCTTGATTACAAATAACAAATTTTAATTGATCTTTAGCCTCTAAAAATGCCAAATTTTCATACAGATTACGCGATAACTCACCGGATGCAGGGGTTTTTAAATCCATCACTTTGGTGATGCGTTTATCGACCTTAGAAATATCTACCGCACCACTGGTTTCCAATGACACTTGATAACCCTTATCCGCTAATTGCACTAATAAATCTAAACAAACAAGTTGAGAAAGTGGCTCACCACCGGTTACCGTAATATATTGGGTATTATAGGTTGCAACCGTTTTTAAAATATCCGCAATACTTTTTGCTTCTCCACCGGTAAAGGCATAACTGGTATCACAATATTGGCAACGCAATGGACAGCCCGTTAAGCGAATAAAAACCGTCGGCATACCCGTTGTTTTTGATTCGCCTTGCAGGGAATAAAAAATTTCAGTCAGTCGTACACTTTTTTCCACTACTGACCTAATGCTTTAAGCTGTTTTTCTGCAATATGAGCAGCAGATGTTTGAGCATACTGTACGGTAATTTTTTTATACAGATTAATCGCCTGCTTCTTCTTTTGTTCATCCAAGCTAATATCCGCTAATTTTAACAATGCTGATGCCGCTTTTTCACTCGCCGGGAACTGTGTTAATACTTGATTATAAGCCTGTTTAGCAGGTTTAAATTGTCCCGTCACTTTATAAGCCGAGCCTAACCAAAACAACGCATTATCGCTGTATTGTCCATCAGGGTATTTAGCTAAAAACTGCTTAAATAATTTAATCGCTTCAGGGTAACGACCTTGCCTAATATCTTTATAAGCACGTTCAAATGCCGATTTTTCATTTGGTTTAGCCGTCGCAGGTTTATTGTTATTCGCAACCCGTTCTGCTTGTAAGCGTACACTTTCTTCAAGACGTTGCTGATTTTGTCTTTCCGCCAAAGGAATGGCTAAATTTTCACCTAATTTAATCTTAGGTTTTTTTGCATAATTAACATCAACACTGCTAGGGACTGTCGCAACCGATTCCAATGCTTGAAAGCGATCATTGATATCCTTATACATATTTTGCTCACGACGCATCAAGTTTTTCATTTCATGGCTTTGCTGCTCAACCAAACCCCGTAATTGCTGAATTTCAGCCTGCAAACTCTCAATACGACTCAACATATTTAACATCGGTTTATTAGACGGTGTCCGCGTTGAAACGTATTGGCTACCATCCATATAGGTTGAATTATTAATAACCGGCGGTAATGGTCTCACTTCAGCCTGTACCGTTTGTAATGCAGATAAAGCCATTATTGCAATTGCTAATTTTTTCATAAATTTTGTGGCAAAGAAACCCCGAAGTCTTTAGCTTCGGGGAGGAATTGCCATCCTCCGATTAATGTTGTACTTCTGGCTGCGAGTCTGTCACAATTTTTCTTAACGTTGACAGAAGTAGTTAACGTATTATTTAAAATATCCATCAAGGCAAAGAAGCCTGAACTTCGCTTACCTTTAACAAACCCTATTCCTTTACTGGTCTTTACTAAATCAAACTTTCTCAGTCCAAAAAGTTTTCCTGTGGGGATTTTTTTCTCACTTCTTACACCTTTAAATTGTTGAAAATCGCCCGAAGAAACATGTCGCTTATGAAGGATAACTTCCAAAGGCTTTACCCATTCGTCATCTTCACAACCAATGGCTACCGCATCGTTATAGTGTGTCTTAGGCAAATGTAAAACCTGTTCACGCTTGAATTTAGTCTCGTAACCAAATGTTTCAGTAAAATCCCATACTTTCTTTAATTGAGATTTAACAATCCCAATTTCAGTCGCATGTTTAGTCATACTCTTCTTCGCTTTAAAATCAAATATTCCATCGTGTAAGTCAGAATGACAACACTCACAGAGTGTTATTAGGTTTGATGGTGTATTCGTACCGCCATTACGCCTGAACTGAATATGATGTATGTGTAGTTTTTCAGAATGTTTCGTTTTTCTTCCTGACTGGCACTTATAATTATCACGCTCTAAAATATAAGCTTTCACATTGTAATATCCTTTTTGATTGCCCTTTTGATAATCAATACCCTTAACCTCTTGATTTGTTATCTTGTGAATATCAAATGACGCTGTTTCTACTTTCCATTCAGTCACAGGCAATTTTGCTTCAATCTGTTTCTTTTCTCTCAAGTGACTATCCACTTTTGAACGAATGGAAGGTGCTAATCTGTCCGTCTTATGGCTATTAGCACGATTAAGCCAACGGGCAGGACGATAGCGACATTTTCTTCCTCGTCTGGTTGTTCGATACATAGCACGTTGTGTCATCTTTTTAGAAACATCTTGACGGATCTGTGTTTCTGCTTGATAAATCACCTGACCATTGGTGATCGCAGCACTTCCGATCACCTTACTTCCCGTATCCATACTAGCAATAACAGGTTGTTTATTATCTTCACAATCCCATAATAACTGAATAGTGAAAGGGCGAGTCTGTTTCACCTTCGCTTTACCTGCTTTAAGTAAATGCTTTGCTTTTGCAGGTTTGCATGGCATTAATGGTTCACCATTTTTGTTAATGACGTATACAAACATATAGCGTTAAACTCCCGTTTGTTAGGTTATGCGTATTATCACTAATAGAGTTAATGATAAATCCGGCTTCAACTCGACAAGATAAAACTGCTTTGTCCACTGGGTTGTCAAATACCTACCTCACAGTATTATCTACTTCCCAGCGATAGAGCCTCAGTCTGTTGCGACAACCAAGGGTATCTGTATCAATTCTATCGGCTACTTACTTTTAAAATCTCCTATAAGTTGTCTGGTAAACATGGGGTCTTAATCTCTTAAAAGCCCCTAAATATTTAGCTTAGGGGTTGTTTACTATTTGTACACCATTTCTACACGGCGATTTAACTTAAACGCCGCATCATTATGTTCTAAGGCAATCGGCTTTTCTTCACCATAACTGACTACATTAATTTGGCTTGCCATCACCCCTAATAATTGCATCATTTTAAAAATAGATTTTGCACGCTGCTCACCTAACGAAATATTATATTCTCGCGTGCCTCGCTCATCAGAATGACCTTGTAACACTAAACTTTGATTCGGGTGCCGCATTAAATAAGACGCATGAGCCTCAACAATCGGCACAAATTTATCCAAAATTTGACTACTATCATATTCAAAATAAATTGTTCGTGTCGATAAAGGACTACTCGGATCACTAAAATCAGAGCTTTGCATTAATTTTTCTGCTGCAGATAAATTATTGTCATAGGCTGATTGTTGATTCAGTTCTAAGCCGGTTACATTTGCGGTACTCGCATTATAACCTTGCCCCGAAGCCCCTTTATTATCAACATTAATAGCGGGAATATTTTGATTAACATCCAGCCCCTCTTCTAATGCTTCATCTGTTGCACAGGCCGATAAAACACCCGCCAAACATATAATCGTTACTGTATTTTTTAAATTCATAATATTTATATAGTTAAATTCGAAATTATATTTGAATAAAAGCTTATTTTGCCCATGCAGGTTCTCTTACCGAACCTTCAGTAAATTCTATATCCTGTTTAGTCACGCCGTCTACCGTCACCGTTGATAAAATTTCTTTATTCGCTTTACGTCGTGCATAAATAATAGTTTGGCTATTCGGAGCAAAGCTAGGTGATTCATCTAAAGGACCGTCTGTTAAGGCTGATACCACACCTGTTTCTAAATTTAATACCGCAATATGGTATTTTCCTTGTTTTGCCTGCACCATAGTAATCAATTTTCCATCCGCTGAAAAACGCCCCCGCGCATTATAAAGTCCATCAAAGGTAATCCGTTCTGCTCCGCCCTCGCCATTACTCGGCATCACATACAACTGTGGTCGGCGACCTCGATCTGAGGTAAATAAAATGGTTTTGCCATCCGGTGACCATGTTGCCTCGGTATCAATGGCTCTTGACTTTGTTAACTGACGCAATGAAAGTTTATCTAAACTTAAAATATAAACATCTGAATTACCGCCTTTTGACAAAGTAAGTGCTAATTTTTTACCATCAGGCGACCATGAAGGCGAGCCATTAATCCCTTTATATTTTGCGACACTTTTACGTTTTCCTGTTGCTAAGGTCTGCACATAAATTTCAGAGACTTTATTTTCAAATGAAACATAGGCTAACTGTTCACCATTCGGCGACCAATCAGGCGACATAATCGGCTCACTAGATTTAGCAATCGACACCGCATTCGCACCATCATAATCCGCAATAAATAAATTATATTCATGGTTATTTTTAGAGATTACGCGACTGGTTATATACGCAATACGACTGGTAAAAACGCCTTTCACGCCTAATAAACGCTTATAAATAGCATCACTAATATGATGAGCTGCCTGCCGTAAGGCATTTTTTTCAACCGTAACACGCACGCCTTTTAACTGCTCTTTTTTAACCACATCGAATAAACTCATATCGACATGATAACGAGAACCTTCTGCTTTTATATTACCAATCACCACATAATCTTGACCGATAGCTAGCCAATTACGAAATTTAATCTGTGCAGGCTGATGCGGTAATGCCAGCATATGACTTTGATCTAAGGAACGAAAATAACCACTTCCCGCTAAATCACCTCTAATAATCGATGCGACATCGACCTCTAGCTTATTATCTTTTGGCTGCCCAAAAGGTACGACCGCAATATTATAAGCACTCTGGATGCCTTCCGTAATTTCAATGGTCAGCTCTGCCCGTGCCCCTAAACTATAAATCGATAGGCTCACACTCAGCATTAAAGTGGCTATTTTTTTTATTAACATGATTATCTTTAATTTAGGATTCTGGAGAAAAAATAAAACTAAACCGTCTAAATTTCTTAAACACATCAGCGGCTTGAGGAACAGGTAACGGCGATGCCTTATAAACAGCACGTTCTGCGGAATCATCAAACAACTGATTACCACTACTTTTAATCACTTGCACTGACATTACATCACCACTCGGAATTAAATCAACCCTAATCGTACAGACCAAGCCTTTATTAACAGCAATAGGCGGGTTCCAATTTTGGTTCACTTTACGCTTGATTAAACTACTGGCGCTTGCAACTCCTTGCTCAATGCGAGCCGCTTTTTCAGCTGCTAATTGTGCATTTCTTTGTGCCTGCAATACTTGTTGGCGCTGCTGTTTCGCAACCGCTATTTTTTGTTGTTTTACCGCGGCTAAACGTAAATTTTCCTTTTTTTCAGCGGCGATTTTTAAGGATTTCTGCTGTGCAACGGCAGCAACACGTTGCTTTTCAACTGCAACTGCTTTCTGGCGAGCCACTTCAGCGACTCTTTTACGTTCCTGCTCTACCGCTTTTTTTTGCGTTGCTATCTGCTGTTGTTTTACTTTTTCAGCGGCGATTTTTTGTGCTTTTTTGACACGTGCTTGTTCAGCAACCGCTTGTTTTCTCTGTTCTACCGCTACCTGTTCTTGTTTAATATTATCTAAACGTTGTTTTTCTTGCTGTTCAACAACCGCTAATTGTTCAGCTTTAATCTGCTCTAAACGCTGTTCTTGTTGCTGTATTTGTTGCGTTAATGCGTGCGTTTTTTGTTGTTTATCCGTATCACGTTGTTGCTGAGCGACTTGTAGCTCCAATGCTTTTGCAGTTACCCACTCATCAGCTATCACTGCCGCATGAATAATTTCAGGGGGATTGTCTACTGTCACTTTAACAGCCTCGTGTTCTTCACTAAAATCAAGCAGAAAAGAACCCATTAAAACAGCATGTAAACTTAACGCGGATAAAAATGAAAGACTATATTTTGACATTTAAGGCTGCTGCTCAGTCATCAAACCCACATTTTCAATCCCTGCATTTTTTAATGCGGCCATCACCACCACCACTTTTCCATAAGCAACGCGTTTATCACCGCGAATATAAACCGGTGTATTCGCTTTATTTTGACGGGTTGCAGCGGTTAATAATAACAGTTCTTCCGCTGTTGCCAAGGCTTCACCCTCGCCATCGCCTAAATCAATACTATATTCACCTGATTCTGCAATGGTAATAATAATCGGCGATGGCAAATCATCGCCAGTGACTGCATTACCCATCGCTTGCGGCAACTCAACATCAATCCCTGATTGAACCATCGGTGCCGTAATCATAAAAATAATCAACAACACTAATGTGACATCAATATACGGCACCACATTAATCTCTGCCATCACTTTTCTGCGTTTACGTTGAGCCATTAATTAACGTACCTGATATTGCAATAAAACGCCAAACTCATCAACAAATAACTCATAACGACTGCCTAAGCGATCAATTGATGTTGAAAATCGATTATAAGCCATCACCGCTGGAATCGCAGCAAATAAACCAATCGCCGTAGCAACCAACGCCTCCGCAATACCCGGTGCAACTTGTGCTAAAGTTGCTTGTTTTGCACCAGATAAAGAACGAAATGAATTCATAATCCCCCACACCGTACCAAATAAACCAATATAAGGACTCGTAGAACCCACTGTTGCTAAAAAAGGTAAACTTTCATCTAAACTATCTAATTCACGGGTTAAAGAAATTCGCATTGCCTTTTGAGCACTTTCTATTTTTTCCTGCCCAGTGGTCTGAGGTAATTCATACATTTTCAAAAATTCTTGATAACCTGCCACAAATATTATTTCAACACCTAAAAGCGTGTCATGACCTTTATTCGATAATTGATAATATAAGCTTTCTAAATCACCGCTATTTTTAAATTGATGTTCAAACGCATCCATCACTTTAACAGCCTGTTTGAGCTGTTTGCGTTTACTAAAAATAAAGGTCCAAGATATGATAGAAGCGATCAATAGTAATGCCATCACTATTTGTACGACCAGACTGGCCTCTGCAATTAAATGCAGAATAGATAAATCGTTATTCATTGAATTTTTAAAATAAGAAATTGATGGTAAGGCATGAGATGAAGCAGAGGAATCATTCGGAGCATAAACTAACTAAGTCTCTACACTCCGGATAACGTTAATTTATTTATTTTTAGCCGCTTATTTCTTTTTTGTAGATTTTTTCTTTTTAGCCACTTTCAACGCTTTAAAATTTGCTTTATTAGCCTCAATTGTTTTTTTACCAATGCCTTTAATCTTAGCCAACTCATTTACATTGGAAAATTTACCTTCTGTTTCACGACGCTTAATAATAGCCTGTGCTTTTTTTAAACCAATGCCTTTTAAATTAGTCGCTAATTCCTTTGCGGTTGCGGTATTGATATCCACAGGGGCAGCAAAAGCATTAAACGATAAACACGCCAATAAAACTAAAATTTTTTTCATTTTTACTCTCTAATTATAAGACTAAGGATTTTCTTGATATGACTTGGCTTTTAACTGACCGTGTTTTAGCTTAAGCAATTGCCCACTCACATCTGCTTTATTTTTTTCTAATAATTTTGTAATAATCTGACTTAATTGCTGAACCAACAATAAATCCTGATGTTCTTTCTCAGTAATATCCCGAGAAAGATTATCAAAAAAATCATGCAATAACAATGTTTGTTCTAAATGTGTCTCTTCCAACAATTGCCAAGCTTCATCTTTAGCATACTGAAGCATCGCTTGTGATTGTTCAACAATTTTTGTTATCACGTAATCTAACGTCCATATGCCTTTAAAGCACGATTAGAACGACTGCTTAACGGCTTAGTTAATTTAGGTGGGATAATTTCAGCGGCTTT
>ENA-ORXI01001719-ORXI01001719.1-sediment-metagenome-genome-assembly--contig:-NODE-1719-length-16723-cov-12.575574_pt1 | contig 16723 bp, 13 predicted proteins | sample MGYA00237861_ERZ511468 | MGnify/ENA primary metagenome ERZ511468 (study PRJEB26299, sample SAMN06266213) | sediment metagenome | isolation source: Hudson Canyon methane seep mesocosm | place... | reverse complement strand
CTTATTTCCTGGCATAAGGTCAGCATCCCGACCACTGAGTGAAAACACTCTAAATGCAGCCTTAAGAAGGCTAGGTTACACAAAAGATGAAATGACAGCGCATGGCTTTAGAAGTATCGCTTCAACTCACTTAAATGAACTAAACTGGAAACCTGATGCAATTGAGAAATAACTCTCCCACTTTGAACGCAACAAAAGCAGAGGGTCTTATAATTTTGCGGAATATTTAGACGTAAGACGTAAAATGATGCAAGCATGGGCTGACTACTTAGAAAAGCTACAATTACAAAAAAAATAATAGCCTTAACACTCAGTCGCACCAACAGCTAAAGGTCATAATTTTAGTTACTATGACCTTTAGCTGCTCATCTCCACATAAAAACAGATCATATTTATGATTTCTCTGGGGCTGTAGTGGTCAGCTCATTAATCAGAACACGTAAAAATCCAGTAAATCCGAAAACATCATAGGAGTTTGCGTTCAATTTACGATTCCAGTGACTGACCTTGTTCTGGCTCTAGTTCTGACATCTAAAAACCCCATGGTATTTAACGTTGGAAGTCGTGTAGTGTTACATTTATTGCTTAAATTCGGGGCCAAAAAAAGTGTTAGAAAAAACAAGACGAAAAGTTAAAACTATTTATGTACTCCCCATTCCCGACTGTTTTTCATTCATAGCGACAACAGCAAGGCAACCCACGCGAAGGCCTTATGTTTCCATCTCCAATCACTAACAAACGTTTAACTACAAAACACTTACAATCATGCCGGGAATTTATAAAAGAAGATGCTAACTTACCCTGTGAGTTAGAACTTTACTCTCTTCGAGATAATTTTATTCATGACTAATCATGGAAGGCGTACCGTTAAAAGTAATCGCTGAAATGGCAGGGCATAAAACAACAGATTTAATTGAATCGCATTATGGCCATCTATCTCAAAATATAACATACCAAGCCTCAAAGACGTTTGCTAGCCTGCTAAATGATGACACTTAAATTTTAGAATACTTAATTTCAGTCTTACAAGCTGCAAAAACATAGATGATGCTTCAATGACCAACTCACTACTCATAATCTCTACAAGTTAAGGTGTAACAGCCACCTTTCCTTGCCACTAACTGCCTTAGCCCTAAAGATTGATACACATATTGTAGTGCTGAGCGCACTTTTTTAGGGAAAGCGTCATCTTCGATACTCGAAAAATCACTAGACTCAAAAACTTTTTTAAACTGAGGGCCTAATGTACCCTCTAAAGGTAACTTACGAATATCTGGCTCGATATCTCCAATTAATATTGATAGTGGAACTCTTTTAAGAATTAAAGAATATTTATTCTTACTATCTTGCTTTAAGCAACACTCAAAATATCTGGAATCGAAATAAATCAATTCCGGTGCTACAGATAATCGAAAATAATTTCCTGCTGTAACCTCAATTATTGAGCTGTTTTCTATACGCAAAAACTCGGACAACTGCTGAAGCTCAGTTTGTAATATTTCATCGTGTATTTCAATCCAACCAAATGCATGCAATGTTACAGCTTTCGAATCCTTAAGCTTTATAGGGTAGCCCTTACCATACGCAGCTAAGGCAAATAATAAACTTTTTTGGTCAGTGGTTAGATCATGCAATATCGACCTTTCTTTTCCTGGTCCACCCTTCAAAATATTATTTTCTAAGGTAAAAATCAACCCATCTTTTATGTCAGTAAAAGCATAGTGAGTTTTGTAGGAAGGCTCCATTGCTTTTAATGCTTGTCTAAGTGCATTACGATCATTACCAAAATCGTTGTAAATGGCTTCAATTCTAAGTGATTTTGCATTATCGGTAGTGACACCACAAGCAACTTCATCCAATGAGCATTCAATTAAACGGCTATCTGTTTTTATCTGTTTACGCAAAGCAAAATAACCAGGCGTGCTAAGTTTTATTTCATATAGGCGAATAAAATATTGAGTCAACGCATAATTGGGAGCGCCACCCATGCATTTTGTATAAGGCTTTAAATCATGCCAAGGTTCTATTTCAAAATGGCTGTCGTCATAAAGCAGTTTAACTTCTTCCCTGCATTCACGGCGCAGCGTATATTCTAAAGACTGAAACATTTCTTTGGAATCAGGTGACTGTAAAGTTTTAAGTAAATCCTGATTTGAGACAGACTCCCCCATTAATTTTTTAAGGTCACTAACATTAGCGCGACCACCGACTAACCCGTATTCACTCGCATGCTCTGAAGCCTCTCGCTGGTGGAATAAGATTTTGTCTTCCAGTTTAATAATCCCCCAAGCAACGTAGACAAAACGAATAGGTACTGCGACATTAGAACCATTTTGGTTATGTTCATAACGCTGATCCTCCAGATTTTCCAATACTTTTTTCTGCTGCTGTTTTTCGTCATCACCCACATTGCTATGCCAGAAATCGGATGAAAATAGTTTCTGCTTTGGATCCACTAACGTGTTGAGTAATGATAGCGCACACAGTTGAGCAGGGTGAGAAACAAACTTCCACCTTCCCTCGTCAAGTTCTTCAGGGTCCAACAAGCAATGGCTAGTCAATAGATTTTCAACTAGCTGTATTATGGTTTGCAGTGATTGTTCTAGCTCAATGCCAAATTGCTCTTTTAATTTAGTGCTTAATTCCTGCCTGCTAATGCGAGAAGCAATACTTTGTTCTTCGGAGTTGCGAGGTAAAAAAGAAATAAGAGCTTGAAGTATGTTATTCATAACTACGAACTAATATTTTCAAAACTTGATTTATAGATATGACGAGCTAATACGGGTAAAAAACCGCTTGAACTTGATGTTAAACCTATAAAATTTTTTTGGTTAATCCAGGGATATTGCAGCAGAAACTTTTTAAAGTTAAATTCTTCCTTATTTAGTTTGCCTGTTTTAAATTTATAAATATCGTTAACCTTTTGATCAAAAAATTTTTTCTTTTGATTACCATCACCATAACATATTGGTTTTCCTAGCTTATCCTCTTGGAACTCAGACAAACCTAACTCGAATAAAATTTGATTAACATGCTTATCCGCACCTTTAATGCATTTTGATAGCTCCTTTTTATCAATTTTTTTTGGCTCAGGAAAACAGCTAAATAAAGTTTTTTCGTATGCTTCTACGTCTTTAAGTTTAAACATAGCTCGCATGTTAACTAAAAACAAAAAGGCAACTATCTGAGTATCTAATGGCTCAAGTAGGTTAGCGTGAGAGGTCCAATTTCTAGTTATTTTTGATAACTTAGCAAAAGTATTAATATACTCTGGATTATTTTTATTATATGAAAGAATATTTTCTTCCCAAATATGGACAAGCGCTCTTAAAAATAACCGATACTGCACATTAAGATTTTCTGAGGCACTTGGTTGTTTTATTGGTAAAAATTGAGACAATGAATCAAGATAATTCATGATTTCAATAGTTTCTATTTCGATAATAGGCTCTTTAGTCTCCGGCTCATTTTTTATATAACCTCTAAACTGGAAGTTTGCATCATTCTCTAGAATATGTCTTTTTAAGAAATTGCAACCTTCAATAATTCCGCGCCGTAAAAGTAAGTAATTATTTTCTTCGTGGTTTTCTAACCAATTATTAAAATGCAGGTTACCTTCATTATTTAATTTTATATTAATTGCTTTTGGTGGCTCGATACGACAACGCCGATATGCCTCACGAAACCTGTTATAGGTAGGGCTATTATGGTTGTTACCAGTTAAATCACTAAAATAACTTTCAAGATGTTGACATAACCCTTCGTTATCCCCTTTATCTAAAAGTTCTTCACATTTTTTTACTGTTTCCTCACTAACTTGATTTCTTATAGATTCTAATATTTTATCAGAGACATCATAATTTTCTTGTTCAAAGGACTCGCGCAATTCATCTACTCTACTTATATTAATATCTGAATTAGCAGTTAAAAATATAATTTGTTCTTTTGGAAATCCATGCTCTAGCAATTGTAAAAATAAATTCATTCCACTTTCTTCTAAAAACTCTTGCTCCGTAATTCCAAATTTGTTTGCAAATTTTTTTACTTCGTTTGAGTGCTCTGAATTCTCTAAATTAATATCCAAGACTATCAAGTCAAACTGTTCTAAACTACTATTAATTGCTTCTTTTGCTTTGGTAAAGTCTGTTTTTACATCAACTTTCCTACTCTGGAACCACGCACTTTGTTTTTCATCTGTAAAATTATCTTCAACCCATAATATATTCAGCATAGTTTACTTCTCCATATTAGCTTTTCTTTTTATTTTAAGAGTAGGCAATTCATTTACTAGCAAGTCTTTTTTGAAAAATAGTGTCACCTGAAATTTATTTTTTTTCTGAGAAATCAATAAACTTTCTTCTGGATTTTCAATACCATTTAGTTGTTTTAAATCTTCTCGGATAGCACCTAACCCTTCCCCTGTTCCTAGCAGGTGTGGAGGGTTATCTTTAACTGGGTTTTCCCATTTACACGATAAGTAAGTTTCGCCCCCCTTAATAATTTCACTAAAAGATATAGTTAAGAATTCATTTTTATCATGGTCCGCATATTTAAAAGCATTAAATAAAATTTCTGAAAAATAACCGAATAACAAAGCTTCAACATGACTTTCCGAAAGCAGGAAAAATTTTTTCCACGAAGGGCTTATTTCAGTGATTTTAATCGGTCGTAGGTTTTTGTTAACCCATGGAATGGAGGGGAATTTATTAAGTAAAATATCATCCTCAAATTTCTGTTTTAAGCTAAGAAGATTTACATTTTTCTTGGATAAAATTTTATCACGAATGCTATTAAGCCCTGCATAATTCTGGTTGAGAAAACGTGCAGTTACTCGGCTCGCTGCATAATCCAAAATATCTTCGATAGATTTTGTGTTATCTGCACTATCCGGTGTTCGTCGACATTTTCTAACCAACATGCGAAAATTTTCAGGGTTAGTGTTTACATAACGGTGACGTAATAATTCACCTTGCAGCTTGATGATAATTTCTGAATGATAAACTTCATGTAGTAATAAAACATCTTTACGACATTCAGGCTTGTTTTTCAATCGTTCAGCAACTTGATAAATAGTGTCTGGAAAAATCACATTACCTAAAGTATGCATAAACTGATCAACAAGTTTTTGCATTCTGTTTTGCAACTTATTGAGGTGTGTGTTTTTTTCTTCAAGTTTTTTATTTAAGTCAGACTCTTTTTTATAAGCTTCAATACTATGAGCAAGTAATGCAATAATTATTTCAATTTTTTTACCAAATCCATTTATTATTGAATCAAAATTAATTAAGTTTAGTTCAGATTTAATTGCATTTTCTATTTCAATCGCTAATTCATCGGATAAATTGATAATATCTTTTGAAAAGGAGCTATTCTTAAATGCCGTCAAAATCTTTGATGTATCTCCTGCATCAATATGCATACTATACTCATCGCTAAGCATCATACCTATCAACAGTAATTGAGAAGATAGCTTAAAATCATTCCACACATCGTCGAGTTCATCCTGAGTTGTCAATGCAATAGTTTTATATAATTCCACTGCACTTTTTATTGACCTCTCACAACCAATCCCTTTTGCAAAACATTTTGCCAACTCGTATTTAGCTTTATATATATTTAAAGATGCTCCTTGGCTCTCTGATGCTTGTTTATATAAATTGAAAGCTTCAAAACCATGATCGCTCATTTCATAATTTTTCGCCAACTCTATCATTGCAACTAGATTTCCCTGTTTGGCTGCTAATTGATAAAACTTATTTGAAGCTTCGGTATTCCCTTCTAGGTCTAGGCCTTTAGCAACCTTTATTTGAGCTAAATCCATCCCTTTATTAGCCGCACTTTCGAGTAATTGTTTTTTCTGCAGAATATTTTTTGTAAGATATTGTCCCATTACATACTCTGCTTCTGCCAAACCAGAATCAACAGCAGATTGCAGCCAACACCAAGCACTACCTTCGTTAATATGCAGCATTTTATTTTTGCAAATAAAAAACATTAACAGCATGGACTTTTTATCCTTGTTACTTGCATTACCACTAACCTGAGAAATATATTGTTTGTCCTTGAGTTGATCAACCTCGACTCCCTGAACGGCAAGCCACGATGGGAAAAAATCATCATCTACTTCGGATACATAATTATAATATTCTGGTGTATTCACTTAATTAACTACCTACCTACCTAGTTATTAGAGAAATTTAGCAACATAAAAAGCAGCCCTTTTGACGATTGGCCAAACTCTCGTTATCCTCATAAATTGAGGTATTTTTGTTATTTTCATAAATCAACACAGGCTTATGTTCTTGCCGCTGAGCGTATTGATGCAGCAAAATATTCACAGCCATAGCTCCAACAATTGAGTTCAGTATTTTCACTGCAGGCTCTTTTATGTCTTCGCCTGTAACATGCCCCCTACGAATCAATTCGTCACCAACAAACTGATTCTTATGTTGTTCAGCAGCTACATACGTTAGGTTAATCCGCCCTAGGCAGTTTAAACATAGTTTGTCACCATATAGAGCCGTAATGATCTCACCTCTCATATCTGTTATCTGCTGATTTTCAACACTACTATTTACACCTGTAGAAATCAAGGGTACTCCTAATTGTAAAGCAATTTCCTGTGACTTATAACGGCTAAAATGATTATCCGTGACAAGCATAATCCAATCACTTTGTATCAGCACTGATAATGCCACCTCATCCTCTATGCCTATAGCGTGTGCGTATACTTTTTCTTTAGGGTTGATTCTTTGTAAATTCTGAAATCCGCTGTGTATTAGGTTTTCAGCTACTGCAAATATTACCCAAAGCCACAAGCCCCTGCCTTCTTGACTTTCGGACTGCGAGGTAGAGCCCCTAATGTCCCGATATGCTGATCTACCTCTTGAGAATTTCCCCGTTGTCCGATAGCTGCGTGAATTGGGAACTGTTGCCATGCTTATTTCTCCGCTGGAGTTGTTTAAGATGGAGCAAGTATGATCTCATCTATAATTACTTCATAGGGAATGCATGGGGAACACCATCATTTGACATACTTTCCCCTTATTACGTATACGCTTTAGCAGTTTCACAAGACAAAGCATGCTGGATATGAGCGTATTTAGGGAGGTATGAAATTCCGAAAAAAACTCATTATTAGGCGACAATTAGCTAAGCCGCATTAAGTGCGGAAACTCTATTTGAACAAGAATAATCACCTTTTAACACTTAGTAAAACCTAGCAACACAGATAATTACACAGTTAAAAGTATAGGGATGCTCTATCTTTAATGGGGCAGTTAGCTTAAGAATTTAGATCTCATACAATTTAGGGTGAGATTTTTTCAGAAAACTGATAAGTTTTGCATACTAATTAACAAATAGCATTTGGGGATAAATATACAGGAGGGAGAGCGGAGGTCTTATTCAATCTTCCTTGAAGGCAAAATTTCAAACCACTCATTTTTGAATGACAGAAATTGATGCAGCCCTATTGATTTTGCAGATTTAAAATTTTCAAAAAAGGATCGCTTTATTGACTCAGTGTTACCACCTGGTTCATGCTCATCTTCAATTTTAGGCATTGCCTTAAGAGAAGTCGGTGACAAATTAATGGATAACTTTTGCCCTTTCAATTCTGCCCAGGTTGCTTCAAAACTCATCAATGTCAGTATTATCGGCTTATCATCTGTTTCAAAATCCCATAGATAATTAAAACAATCCGGTTGAAAATAAAGATGCTCAGGGTCTATTGATAAGCGACAGTAACCCTGTTGGTTATATTCAACTAACTGAAGAGAGTTGGATGAAAATTTTTGGGCTAATGTTTCTGCTAGAATTTTTAGGTGTTCCTTAAATAATTTAATCCACCCATTGCCAAGCATAATCATATCGTTATCATTATGCTCAACTTCTAAACCTTTAATATGCCAACCCATAATCATCAATAACGACCATTCATCATGCACAAGATGAATTGGTAGTTCTTTTTGCTTACCAGAATCTCCCATTAATATCTGCGCATTACTATTACTTGGTAGTTCAACTGCTTTATTTTTGCCGCTGTAAAATGGCGGTGTTCTGCTGCTATCAGGAATGCTTTCCAGAAATTCTTTAGCCTCAAAATTGTCATCTTCTAGTATCGCATTAATAAATGCTCTGGCACCATCGGCACGTCCGCCACGCTCTAATTCATCAACAGTAAACCACTTAAATTCTATTCGGTCTAATACTGATTTCTCCAGAATTTTAACCTCACTCTCAGGTGATAATTGCACTGAGTAAATCGCAATATTGTATTGCGTATAAGCATGATTATTTTTAGATCCCTCTACTTTACGATAGGGCGATAAGTTTTGAAGGTATGTCGAATTATAATCGTTTGGCTGCAACCCAAGCTCCTCATCTAGCTCTCTTGCAAGTGTTACTACTCGTGCATTTTCTACTAAATCTGAATCAATACAATAGAGATTACGTAGTGATGTAGAATTTTGTAAATTTAATGGTAAATCCTTTAAATTAAACCGTCCGCCAGGAAAACCATATTCCGCAACACCAGGACGACCTTTATCTTCACGCTTATACATTAAAAAATTCGTTCCAAGCCGAATAATCCCCCAGACTACATGAACAGTTCGAATAATAGGTGCAGTATTTTTTTTATCTGAAGTCCTCTGGTTTTCAAGTTTTTGCAATAATTCCCTTTGGCTATCTATTGTCTTTCCTGGCGTACCACTATCCTGAGCCCAATATGCAGGGTGGCAAAAGGTATTTTTCGGGTTTGCCATCGTTTCTAAAATTGAGCGCGCCATTAGCGATGCTGGAAATGAAATAAAAGCCCATGTCCCATTTTTTAGTTCAACAGGATCCAACAAAGAAAGTGCTTCAAGCAAGCGCCTTACAACGGTAATTGAAGAGTCAACCGAAAAGGAATGACCAAGCTTATTTACACCTTTATCACATATTTTAGAAATTAATTCAGATTCTGTGATCTCTTCCCGAATATTATCCAGTTCCGCATGTAATGGAAGCTCTTCAAGTAAGAAGCGAAAAAAATTTTCATTATTTTTATCCAAGTTGTTTACCTCTCAAATGAGCTAATTTGACTCTCCGGTGACTCTCCTACCAGGTCCATTTAATACAAGTCATAATTCACTCAAACAAAACTCAGTCACTTTCATAACTATTTACATTCTTCTTAGGAGTCAATCATGAAAAAGAAAATTTCACAAATCCTGTCAGTTGTTTTATTTGTTGCAACTATTTCTACTCCTCTTACAGCCGAAGCTTGGGTATGGTATGTAGCTAAAGCAGCATTAGCCTACACTGCTAATAAGGCAGTAGGTAACCCCAAGAAACAAGTCATAAAAAAAGTAGGCAATATGTATCGCCCCTATAAGACACCAATTAAAAAAACCAGAGGAGGTCATCGCTTTGAAGTTAGGGAGAAGGATAGCCGATTTAGACGATTTTAACCATTCTCGGGCTGGGTGATTTTCTTGAATACATCAGGTAAATATTAGTCATCCAGCCAAATCTTTTAGGTTATTATTTCAATCAGCATCCAACATTACGCACTTTTAGTATTAATTTATCGTATGTTATTTTTAATCTCCATTAAAAGTAACAAGATACACTGCCGCGCCATCCTCGCTCCATATCTTCTTAGGACATCCATGTCCAAAGACTCATTGCGCTCGGGCGAATTAATAGAATGCCCCAGTACGTCCTGCGTCCAGATCAACTACGCACAAAAGCCGCTTCGTTAATCTTACCTCAATGACTTGACGCCTATCGGGATAAAATTTTAGCCTCCCTCGCGCTATCGCACGTCGGATTGGCAAATTTACCTGTCGGCTACTGCGGACTAAAAATCATCACTTCGCTTTGCTCCGTTTCCATGATTTTTAGCGAAGTTAGACAGGTAAAATGACTGCTGTTTTTATTAACCCAATTATTAACCCAATAACTCCCCCCCTCTAACTTAAGAACTTACTAGCCCCCCCATGACTGGTCACTGTTAAGCTACGTATAGCCCGAGTCATTGCAACGTGTAACAAAGCCCTCTCTGATATTTCATGCTCCTTGATTTCAATTGGATCATCTGAGTTAAATGACTTTAACGGCAATTTATCTTCATTCACACCAGCAACAAATACATGTTGAAATTCTAGGCCTTTTACACGGTGCATTGTTGCTACTCTGATACCATCAACTTTTCTATTCTCAGCGCTGTTTGCATTAATTTCATAAATTTTAAACCCTGCTTTTTTAAGTTCCGATAAATAACCATCCCTTAAATCATTTGTCCGCGCCACTATACAAATATCTCTATGATGTGGCTACACTATTTAGGACAAAAAATTAAATTTTAACGTCTTCCCACCCAAGCCTCTCCAGCAAGGGGGGGCTTTAAGCGCTCATTTGTTTTTCCACACTTAACGGTAACATAGCCAAAACTTACGATTAATTTTATAGGTAACATCAAGTAGCCCGTATAAAACTTGGCAATAAGGGGATTCGATGTGCTATTTATCCCGTATTACGCCCCTCCATACGGGCATAGGTATCTACACAAGTCTTAAATCCTTCTCCAGAGGGAGAAGGTTGGATGAGAGGAAATAGATAAGTGCCTGATTTTATTCTCCTCACCCCTGCCCTCTCCAGCAGGAGAGGGAGTCATTGAGTGTTATAACTCATTGTATTTTAATTGTAAAAAGTTGTGTAGATAGCTATGCCCTTGCTGGGTTGGGTTGGGTGGGGAGAAGTGAAAATAAATTTCTTTTTTCAGCTTATCTTAACGGCTTACAAAGAGATGAAAAAAAATGCTGACAACTTCTTCCCAACCCTCTCTCTTTGGAGGCAGTACGGGGATTCGATGCGCAGTTTATCCCGTATTACGTACCTCCATACGGGCTACGGGATTGATTCGTACTAAATTAAATTCACTGCTATAGGCAAACTTAAGTGCACTATTAAATGTTAGAGTAATTTTGATTACTTACTTATACCCACAATCATTCAAGCTGCCATTTTTCCAACGCTCATCCCTGTATCTCAAGTAACTTGGTATATAAGCCCACAACCTAAGCAGGCATAGCATTAACAACAGCATCTCTATGCTGTAACAATAAATTCTTGAACTCATCGGGGTTTTTATCTTGTGTCATATCGCCTTGCCTTGATGTGAAACGATGTTCTAAACGTGACACCCAAAAGCGTAAACTAGCGCGCCGTAAAAATACGGGCAACATTTCTAGCTCATTATCTGACATAACTCGTACAGATTGATAAGCCCTTAAAAAACACGCTTGCTTATCTTGCTGAAAAACACCTTGCTCATCAGTACACCAATCATTCATTGCAATCGCTGTATCTAATAGATAGCAATCATTACACGCGGCATAAAAGTCTAAAACACCCGTCAAATGATTGCCTACGAATAAGGCATTATCTTTAAATAAATCCGCGTGAATCACTCCCCGCTCTAGCGTGTCTACCTTCTGATTAAACTGATAGTTAAGTTCATCTTCCAGCAGCTCTAAGTCTTGTAATGCTAGTTGCGATTTAAATTGCTGTAACCGTGCTTGTAGGTGTTTAAGCGAAGTAGGATTTTGTTTTGAAAATTTAAGCGAGGAACTGCTTATATGTAATCGTGCTAAGGCACTTGCGATTAACTGGCATTGCTTTAGGGAGGGAGTATTAACTGATTGCCCAGGTAGGCATTTGAATAGTGCCGCAGGTTTATTAGATAAAAACCCTAATACTTGCTGTTGGGCAGCAACTAAAACCGTTGGGTAGTAGGCTTCATGTTCATTTAATTGCTGTAATAAATGTATATACCCCGCGGCTTCAGTCACATTAAAATGCTCATAAACCGTTAGAATAAAATCACCCTGCTCCGTATTTAACCGGTAATTTGTATTTTCTATTCCCGCGCTAATCCCCGAAAAAGAGTTTAGTTCAGTTAAGCCATAAGGAGTAATAAATTGCTGAATTTGAGCTTGATTAAGTGAGGTATAAACTGACAATGATTACCAGCTAAAAAGCGTCCACTGATTAACGTTTAAATCTCGATCCAAATCACTTTGACTTACCTCTTCCATTTCACCATCACCATCTGGATCAACAAAATAGTAGGCAGGACCTACATCAGGAATCACTTTGATTTTATAAATTTTGCCATTAACACTGTATTCGTGAATAACTTTATTACCTTTTCGGCTAATGGTGATATCGGCTTCCATGGGCTCACCATTTTCCACTGGCAACGGCATTGCGGGAACATCGGGTGATTCAAGTGCCGCCGCAGGCCCCTCTTCAGCACGCACTACTGAAGATATAAAAACTAAACATAACAAAAGGATACGATACATAGGTCAGTGCTTTTATTTAGGGTTTTAAAAAAGTATGTTTATTATACGCGCCCACTACACCTTTGCCGACAAAATTACCTCCAATTACTTATCAAAAACAAGGTATAGTTATTCCATCTATTAACTCTTCCTTTCTAGGTCATATAAAAATGAACAGTAGCAACCCTATCCATAGAATCCTTATTGTCGGTGGTGGTGCCGCCGGCTTAGAATTAGCCACAAGTTTGGGCAAAAAGCTGGGCAAACCAGGCATAGCAGAAATAATTTTACTGGATGCTTCGCAAACACATATTTGGAAGCCTTTGCTACATGAAGTTGCTGCAGGTACTTTAGATGAATCTGAAGAACTTGAATATTTAGCCCAAGCCCATCGTTATTACTTCCGCTTTCGCCTAGGAAAAATGGAAGGTCTTAACCGAAAAAACAAAGAAATTTATGTTAGCCCAACGTATAGCGATAGTGGTGAAGAATTAATTCCTCAGCGCACGTTTTCTTACGATACCTTGGTTATGTCTGTCGGTAGCGTCAGTAACACTTTTAATATTGATGGTGTGCATCAACATTGTATGTTTATAGATACGATTAATGAAGCGTTTAAATTCCAAAAAAGCTTAGTTGAAGCGTATATAAAAACCCATGCGATTCAAGAGCGCCAATCTACTGAAAACCTGTCTATTGCCATTATTGGTGCAGGTGCAACGGGTGTTGAGCTTTCTGCTCAATTACATGAAGTGACTAATATGCTGGCCATCTATGGGCTGGACCATTCTGACGACGTTAATATTACCATTATTGAAGCGGCATCACAGCTATTACCTGCCTTACCGACTCGCCTTGCCATTGCAACTCAACAGCAATTAGTTAAACTTGGCATTGATCTAAAGCTAGGTCGCCGTGTTGTTAAAATTACCGATAAAACAATTGAAACTCATGATGGTGAAATTATTCATGCTGACTTAAAAGTTTGGGCTGCGGGTATCAAAGCACCTGATTGGTTTAAAGATTTAGACGGCTTAGAAGTAAACTCTATCAATCAGTTAGTGGTCAAGCAAACTTTACAAACAGAGGATGAGAGTATTTTTGCTATAGGTGACTGTGCTGCTTGTCCATGGCCTGGTCATGAGGAGAATGTCCCGCCTCGCGCGCAAGCCGCTCATCAACAAGCATCGACTCTTTATAAAACCCTTATTAATCGTCAGTATAATAAACCTGCCCTAGACTATATTTACCAAGATTATGGGTCATTAGTCTCTTTGGGGAAGTACTCGACAGTAGGTAACCTTATGGGCAATTTGATGGGCACTGTCAGCATCGGTGGCTTTATTGCCCGTATCGTTTATTTATCTCTGTATAAAATGCACCAAATTGCCTTACATGGTTACTTCAAGACTGCGATGTTAACGCTCTCTAACCTATTTAGACGCTCTATTTATTCACGTATTAAATTACACTAACTATAAAAGATTTAGGGGCATTAATTGGTGGGGCTACGCATTTAAGACGGGACAGCTTGGTAGTCCTCGCGTTCTCACTGCTGTTCTTTTATCGTAGGGGCAATCCCTTGTGGTTGCCCTGATAACGAGTGGGCACTAAGGGCAGGCACAAGGCACAGCCCCTACTTTTATGTCCAGTTGCCTGATGCTTGTCCCTCGTTAAGTGGGTAGCCGTCGTTGTTGTATTGCACGTTGCTTTAATATGTCCCGTGTTAAAAGGTAGCCATTGGTGGAAAACACTTCGTTATTCCACCCTACGCTTGATAAAATCTATAGTTAATCACTTAGAAAATCATACCGTCATATTTTAAAAAGTAGGAAAACTATATGGATATAACTAAAAAAAATAATGAACCCTTAAATCGTCGACGCGCCTTTCGTATTTATGAAAAGGCTGATATTTTTTACCAAAAAGTATCTAGCTCACCCAGCAATGAAGCTAGTTTAGACTTCTCTGAGCATATTGCTGACATTGATGACACAGGTAAAACAGAGCCGACTGAACTGCCGAAGTCAAACAGTCAGGACAATAACACTCTCAATGTCAACATAAGTAGTAGCGGCGTGTCTTTTACTTGCAAAGAGCAGCTACAACAAGGTGATTATTTAGTATTACGAGTACTGTTACTATCAAGCATGATGGTCATTACAGTCTCTTGCAAAGTCGTTTATTGTGTCGATAGCAATCCTTTTGAAAATGACCGTCTACCCTATTTAGTGGGTGTCAGCTTTATCAATATCAGACCGGAAGATACTCAATTATTATCCAAGCATATTCATAAAAAGAAGCAGCAAAGCTTTATTTCCAAAGGGCTGTTAGCCAGCCTATTTATTTTTACCTTAATCGCTCCTGATATAGTTATAGACTCTATTATTGGGCTCTTAGATCTTATTTTTGAATCCGTTTCAGAATTACTTTATATTATTTATGAGGTGATTTCGCTGAACTTAGATAATACTATTGAACACCTATTACATACTACCTTGCACACTGCTCAAGTTATTAGTTTTTACCTCTCCCTCACCGTTGGAGCCGTAGCAGGGTACTTTATGCTTCGACCACTGCCGGGTAAATTTATAAAAATGACAAGAGATCTTCAAGGTTTTTTTTACCGTAAAAAATCCAGCTTTTCATATTACTGGCATGAAAAATCTTTTTTTTATAAATTTAATATCATTAGTGCCATCACTATTAGTAGCACTTGCTATGTGATGTTCTTTATTTGATCTTTACTTAGAGCAAACTAAGGAGTGGTGAATAATTAATTTAACATTTTGTATAGGATGGCTAAATTAAAGCGCAGCTCTTTCGCTCGTAATGAAACCCATCGCTTAATGCAGTATCTTAATGGGTTTGCTACCCATCCTACACCCGCAAGCATTCAATTCTACCCATACAAAAAGGCTCTTAAAGCCCTCCCTTGCTGAGGAGGGTTGGGTGGGGAGACATTAGAATACGCTGTTTACTTTAGTGACTCATGTTACGCAGCAATTGAATGCTTTCACTCTCATGAAATACAACAAGGAGTGCGTAGCATCAGAACCGTAGCCCGTATGGAAGTACGGAATACGGGATAAACAGCGCATCGAAACCCCGTATTACGCAAGCTTCATACGGGCTACAGATTCTTTTGAACCTCCACTTATCTAGTAATCGGAGAAGGCTTTAAGACTTGTGTAGATACCTATGCCTTGCTGGGGAGAGTTGGGTAGGGAGGTTTAAAACAACTTCTTTTTCTTTGCTTTTAAAGTTGTATCTGTGGAGATTAAAGAGACTTGAATAAAAGAAGCATTTAACTCCCCTCACCCAACCCTCTCCCTTCGGAGAGGGCTTTTAAAAAAAACATTAAAACATCCACATGTAATGGTGGACTAGCCAAGAATAAACACGAAGCAGCACTATGAATCAGAACCTTCCTCTTCGGCTTTCTTTGCACGCTGGTTCACCATTATATTCATAACAATCAAACTAATAATAACTAAAACTACAGCTATAATTAATCGATACGGCGTATTGTCTTCCTCAATTTCTATCCCTACAGTAAACGGCAAATGAGAGTCTAACTTCTCACCTTGGCTGACAATGGTAACGTGAGTTAAATACTCACCCGCGCCATAAAGACTAAAATCTACTTTTGCATCCATTGAGCCTTTTTTAATTTTCTCAGGATTTTTATGAAACACCCGCGTTCCTTCTGGCTCTTTTGTAATTTCAAACTCTACCGTTGAATTACGTAACTTCTGCCCTTCATAATCAATAACAATATGCGTTAACCCTAGATCAGGAATTGCTTCACAATAACTATCGCCTTTGGTAAAAGTGGGGGTATAAGCAGAAAAATGCACCACCTCTGTTCCTACTTTCACTCGGCAAGCATCTCCCTGCCCTTTTGCCCCTCTATGTGCATTAGCTGGTGATGCAGTAAGCACGCATAAAAATAAAATCGTAAAGAAAGTTTGGGGGATCTGTACATACTGTTTATTAAATTTCATTATATTTCTCAGCCTCTTATTCATGTTTTTATTATTGTTAGAAAAGATTGGTCGCTTACTGATAATAAGATAATATTGAAGATCTAGTCAAACCTTTAATACGCACAGATAAATAATAATTATTAAAGAGTCCACACAAAACAGCGATTAACTAAGCCTTAAATAAGGGCTATGCCGCCATTACATGTGATTTTTTGTTTTTAAAAGCCCTCTTCGAAGCATAGGTATCTACACAAGTCTTAAAGCCTTCTCCGATTATACTAGGTAAGTGGAGGTTCAAAAGAATCTGTAGCCCGTATGAAGCTTGCGTAATACGGGGTTTCAATGCGCTGTTTATCCCGTATTCCGTGCCTCCATACGGGCTACGGTTCTGATGCTACG
>ENA-ORXI01001715-ORXI01001715.1-sediment-metagenome-genome-assembly--contig:-NODE-1715-length-16744-cov-8.178496_pt1 | contig 16744 bp, 15 predicted proteins | sample MGYA00237861_ERZ511468 | MGnify/ENA primary metagenome ERZ511468 (study PRJEB26299, sample SAMN06266213) | sediment metagenome | isolation source: Hudson Canyon methane seep mesocosm | place... | reverse complement strand
ATGCCTGAGTCTGTACTTGTTAAATTTACAGGTGAAATGCAACCAGGAATTACTTTAAGAGATTTAGTTAATGCTATCCCTTACCAAGCTATTCAAGATGGTCATTTAACAGTTGCTAAAAAAGGTAAAATCAATGTTTTCGCTGGAAAAGTAATTGAAATTGCTGGTTTACCAGATCTTAAAGTTGAGCAAGCATTTGAATTATCAGATTCTGCAGCAGAAAGATCAGCAGCAGCTTGTTCTGTACAATTAGATAAAGAACCAATCATTGAGTACTTATCTTCAAACATCGCTTTAATTGAAAAAATGATTGAAGAAGGTTATGACGATGCTAGAACTCTTCAAAGAAGAGCTGATAAAATGAAAGAATGGTTAGCTAACCCTGAGTTATTAACTCCAGATGCAGATGCAGAATATGCAGCTACAATTGAAATTAACTTAAATGAAATCACTGAACCATTATTAGCTTGTCCTAATGATCCGGATGATGTTGATACATTAACAAACATTTTAGCAGATCCAAAAAGAGAAACTAATATTTCTGAAGTATTCGTAGGGTCTTGTATGACTAATATCGGATTATTTAGAGCACTTGGTGAAGTTCTTAAAGGTGAAGGTGAAGTTCCAACTAAACTATGGGTTGCACCACCAACAAAAATGGATAAAGAACAATTAACTGAAGAGGGTTACTACTCTATATTCGCAGCTGCGGGTGCAAGATTAGAAATTCCTGGTTGTTCATTATGTATGGGTAACCAAGCACAAGTTTCTGAGAATTCATATGTATTCTCAACATCTACAAGAAACTTTGACAACAGACTAGGAAAAGGTTCTCAAGTTTATCTTGGATCTGCTGAAGTTGCTGCTGTTACTGCACTTCTTGGTAGATTACCATCTAAAGAAGAGTACATGGAGATTGTACCTAAGAAAATTACAGCTGAAAACCAAGAGGGTGTTTATAAATACTTAAACTTCCACGAAGTTTCTTCTGCTCAATTAACTAACTTAGTTCATTCTTAAGATACTAGAGCTTACGCTTTTAAAAAAGCCTCATCATAATGATGAGGCTTTTTTTATTTACGATATAAAATAGAGGAAAATATGATTAGTAAAAATATGAAAACATTTATGGTGATAGCATCATTTATGATGGCATTAACAGTAGCAATAGGAGCATTTGGTGCTCATGGACTTAAACCTTATTTAGATGAGTACTCTACAGATATTTATCAAAAAGCAGTTTCATATCAGTTTTACAATACCTTAGGATTATTTTTTATCTCTTTTGTATCTTATTTACTTCCTGTTTCAACAAAAATAAAAAAAGCATTTTATTTTGTTTTAATAGGTACATTAGTATTTTCATTTTCTTTGTATATTTTAGCATTATCTAAAATTATGTGGCTTGGTGCTATCACTCCTATTGGAGGAACATTTATGATCATTGGATGGATTTTATGTGGTTATACAATAATGAAAGAGTTAAAAACAAATTAAAGGTAATTTTGTATAATTACCCCAAACCCAAGTTTAGTACTTGGGTATTCTTCAATATTTTCTTAAATTTATAATGGTATAATGCGGATTATTTAAAATTTAAGGAATAAAATTGAATAATTATGGCATCGATATTTGGGGTGATGATAATTTTATCATTGAAAATGGTTTAGTAAAATTAAACTATAAAAATAACCCTGCACTTATAGATATTGTACAATCAGTTAGAGATGAAGGAAATACAGGTCCTTTAATTTTACGATTTCCCCATATTACTCAAAATCAAATAGATAAATTATATACAACATTCAATACAACAATAGAAGAATATGAATATGATTCATTGTTTTATGCAGTTTTTCCATTAAAAGTAAATCAGTTTCCTAATCATGTTTTACCAATGTTAGAAGGAAGTAAATCATTAAATTATGGTTTAGAAGCAGGAAGTAAAGCTGAGCTTTTACTTGCAATGTCTTGTAATAATAAAAACTCACCTATTACTGTAAATGGTTTTAAAGATAAACAGATGATAATGTTAGGTTTTATTGCTAAAGATCAAGGTCATGATATTACATTAACTATAGAAGGTCTAAATGAACTTCAAACTATAATTGATGTATATAAAGAACTGAATTTACCATGTCCAAATGTTGGGTTAAGAGTTCGTTTACATAGTTCTGGAAGTGGAACTTGGGCTAAGAGTGGGGGTATTAACTCTAAATTTGGATTAAGTTCTATGGAGATTTTACAAGCTTTTGATATGTTAAAAAAACATAATTTGACTAATGTTCTAAAAATGATACATTTTCATATAGGTTCAGATATGAATAGTATTAGTCCTTTAAAAAAGGCATTAAAAGAATCAGGACATATTTATGTTGAGTTAAAAAAGATGGGTGCAGATGGATTAGATTCTATTAATATTGGTGGTGGACTTGCTGTGGAGTACTCTCAGTTTAATCGAAATATACAATATAGTTTAAAAGAGTTTTCTAATGATGTTGTTTTCACATTAAAAGATATTAGCGAAAAAAATGGTGTAAAACCACCAAATATTTTTACTGAATCTGGTCGTTTTATAGCGGCAGCTGGATCAGTGTTAATTGCCCCAACTTTAGAACTTTTTTCAAGTGAATATAACGATTCAAATATTCGATTAAAAGATGAAAATCCTCCTATAATTGAAGAATTAAGTTTTTTGTATGAAGATATTACAAAAGAAAATGCAAAAGAATATATGCATGATAGCTTAGAACATTTAGAGTCTATTTTGACTTTATTTGATTTAGGTTATGTAGATTTAACAGATAGAAGTAATGCTGAAGTTTTAACAAATCTTATTATTAAAAAAGCAATTAAATTAAAAGATACGCAAAATGATAAAGAATTAAAAGTATTAGATGATAAAATTCAAGAGAAATATCTATTAAACTTTTCTATTTTTCAATCATTACCAGACTTTTGGGGAATAAAGCAAGAATTTCCTATAATGCCATTAACACATTTAGATAAGAAAGCTACAAGAAGTGCAAATATATGGGATATTACCTGTGATAGCGATGGTGAAATACCATTTGAAGCTCACAAACCGTTATATCTTCACGATGTTGATTTAACAAAAGAGGAATACTTTTTAGGTTTCTTTTTAGTTGGAGCATATCAAGATGTCTTAGGGATGAAACATAATTTATTTACTTCTCCATCTCAAGTTAATATTGAATTTAAAAATAATGAAATGGAAATTAATAATTTTATAGAATCACAAAGTGTTTTAGATACATTTGATGATTTAGATTATAATAGTACGGAGATATTACATAATCTTTTAAATAAAACAGATAATAAAATGTTAAAAGAAATTTTACAAGAATATATAAAAGATAACAGTTATCTAAAAACAACACAAATAGAGAGGAAAATTATTATATGAGTTTATGGAGTTTAATAAAAGAAGACTTTTCATTACCAAAAAAAAATGACCCAGCATTACAGTCACAGTTAGAATTATTGTTTAACTATCCTGGAGTATGGGCAATTGTTAATTATAGAATTGCAAATAATTTATATGCAAAAGGATACAAGAAAATTTCTAGATTGATTAGTGGTTTAAGCCAATTTCTTACAAATACAGATATTCACCCAGCTGCTACTATTGGTAGACGAGTATTTATTGATCATGGTTTTGGTGTTGTTATTGGAGAAACTACAATAATTGAAAATGATGTACTAATTTACCAAGGTGTTACATTAGGTGGAGTTAGTTTAGATCAAGGAAAACGTCATCCTACAATTCAGAGTAATACAGTTATAGGAAGTGGTGCTAAGGTTTTAGGAAATATTATAATTGGAGAAAACTGTAAAATAGGCGCAAATTCTGTTGTAGTTAAAGATGTTCCTTGTAACTCAACAGCTGTAGGAATTCCTGCTCGAGTTATTCGAAGAAAAGATGATGAATGTACTGAAAAATCGTTACTTAATCACAATGAATTACCTGATGTTTCTAAAGAGATGTTTTCTTACCTTCTAAAACGAGTTGCTGTATTAGAGCATGCATTAAAAAAATATGATGGTATAGATGTTTCTGATGAAGATAAAGAATTAGAATCAACATATGAAAATATTATTGATGCTATGGATAGTAAAGATTAAAAACATATAATGACATTAGTCTTATTTGGAATTATTACAGGCTTTGTTTCTGGCTTTTTTGGAGTTGGTGGAGGGATGGTTCTTATCCCTATGCTTCTTTTATATGGCTTTGATATGAAAAGCTCTGTTGCTATCTCCATTATGCAGATGGTTTTTAGTTCTATATATGGCACACTTCTCAATTATACAAAAAATAAAAGAATCTTAAAAGATGGTATGTTTCTTGGAATCGGTGGTTTTTTTGGTGGTGCATTGAGTGGTATTATTGTACCAAATGTTGATGAACAATATCTAAAATATCTATTCTTATTTATTATTTTACTTGCTATTATTAGAGTATACCTAACTTCTGCGGAACATACTAAAGAAGTAAAAAAACATGATGTAGTAGCACTTGTAATTATAGGTTTTATTATTGGAATGATAGCTATGAGTATTGGAGTAGGTGGGTCAGTGATGCTTACTCCTATACTAGTAGGTTATATGTTTTATAATTTAAAAGATGCTACTTCTTTAGGGCTGTTTTTTGTTATATTTTCTTCATTGGCAGGCTTTATAAGTTTAAGTGCAAGTGGAAATATGCTTTATAATGAAGGTTTTATAGTAGGAATAGCATCTTTAATAGGTGTCTATATTGGAATAAAAGTTAAAAACATAGTACATTTAAAGTCATATAAAGTACTGATTCTTGCACTTTATACACTTATTTTAATCTCTGTACTCTTTAAATTATAAGAGTATCTATCTTATGATTTTTTTCTAAGATAGATATGATTTTATCAATATCGGAATTTTTACAATATAAAGCATTAAAGTCTAACTCTTTGATAGTTTGATAAATTTTATCTTCACTTAAATGCGTAGTTTCAAGTATTTTAATATCTCCATATCCATAGTGTTCTGTTAAATAATTGATTTCAATATTTGAAATATCTTCATCTTGTGATGCTAATATAAATCGATTTGTTTGTCCATAAGGAACGATTTGTTTACTTTTATTTACAAAAACTGGTTTAAAAAGATTGAAGTTATTTAATTTTTTTAAATCCAGTGTGTAATTGAATAATTCTAGTTGCTGTAATAAATCATTTATATAAACTGTCGGTAATTTGATTTTATCAAAAAATTTATCTTTATGTGAAAATGATGTTTCAAATAAAGAGTGACTTGTAAGATTCCTAATATCAAATTTTTTGTTTTCCAAAACCATAACATCCCCACTAATTGCATTTAAAAGCGGTAAATCAGTTCCAAATATAAGTTTCTCACTTTCAAGATCATTTAATACTTCAAAGTCCTTTGTAAGATCATTTTTCAATAAAATAACATTTGACAACTCTTTTGTCTTAAAAATATTAAGTAAATTAAAAAATATTTTATTTGTTTTAATGAATTTATTCTTGTGCTCAAGTAGTTTATATCGTAAAATATTCGAGGCAGCTTTATGAAAAGATTCTACTTTAATCCACGCAATTTCAGTATCTATAATTTCAGTATGAAAATCTAAAATGATTGCAAATGCACCTTTTTTAATAGCTTGTTCTATCTCATCTTGAGTTTTCGCAAAAAAGGCATCACCTTCATTTACTTTTTTTATATTTGTATGAGTTTGTGTGATAAATGATATTGAAGGGGAGTTTAGAAGACTCCCTTCAACGATATCAGTTAGTGCTGATATTTGCATAGGTTTCTTAGCTTACTTTTGTTCCAGATACTTTAGCAGACTCTGGTCGTAATAGAGATAAGCCATTTTCATCTTTTGCTGCTAAAAGCATACCTTCACTTAACATACCCATTAGTTTTGCAGGTTTTAAGTTTGCTACAACACAAGCTTGTGTTCCAACTAATGATTCTGCAGAATAAAACTCTTTGATACCCGCTAATATTTGTCTGTTATTTTCTTCACCAACGTCTACTTGTAGTTTTAATAACTTCTTAGATTTTGGTACTTCCTCAGCTTCTACAATAGTACCAATTTTTAATGATGTTTCAAAAAATTGATCTATTGTAATAATATTGTCTTCTTCTGAAGTTGATTCTTTCTTTTCTAATTCTTTTCTTGGTTTCTCTACTGCAGTTTCTGCTTTTTGTACATCAGCAGTTGCTATTAATACGTCTTCAATTCTAGGGAATAGGGCATCTATTTTAGTAATTGTTGTATCGTGAACAATACCTTTTTCTAGAATTAATTTTTTGTATGAATCGTTATCAATAGTGATTCCTAATGATTGTGCAATTTTAGTTGTTTTTTCTGGCATAACTGCATTTAACATAATAGAAACTTTTGACATGATATTTACAATAAGAGCAACTAAAGCCATTGCTTCTTCTTCTCTATTGTTTTTCATCATAGCCCATGGTTCATAATCACCTATTGCTTTGTTTGCAATAGTTAATACTTTCCATAACTCTTCTAAGTATCTATTAATTTGCATATTATAAATTAAAGGTTCTGCATTCTCTAAAATAGCATGTGATTCATCTAATTCTTTTTGATGATATTTTTCAACATCTTTACTAGTAACTTTAAAGTCAAAATATTTACCACTCATACCTTGAATTCTATTTAATAAGTTTCCTAAGTCATTACCAAGATCAGAATTGATTCTATCCATTAATGCACGTTGTGAAAAATCACCATCTTGTCCAAATGGTACTTCTCTAAGCATAAAGTATCTAAATGCATCTAATCCATAAGCATCGGCTATTTCTCTAGGATCTACTACATTTCCTTTTGATTTTGACATCTTTTCACCATCTCTAGTCCACCAACCATGAGCAGCAATATGATCTGGTAATGGTAACTCTAAAGACATTAAAAATGCTGGCCAGAAAATAGCATGAAATCTTAAAATGTCTTTTCCAACTAAATGTACTTTACCTGGCCAAAAGTCCATGTTTTTGTCATCTGTTCCATATCCTAACGCTGTGATATAGTTCATAAGTGCATCCATCCAAACATACATAACATGTTTGTCATCATTCATAGAATCTGGTAGTTTAACACCCCAGTCAAAAGATGTTCTTGAAATAGATAAATCATTTAATCCACCTTTTACAAAGTTTACAATCTCTTTCGCTTTTGCTTTTGGTAAAATAAATTCAGGATTATTTTCATATAAAGCAAGAAGTTTATCTTCGTAATTTGATAGTCTAAAAAAGTAACTCTCTTCTTTTACTATCGTTGTTGGTCTTCCACAATCTGGACATCCTTCATCATCAAGAAGTTGAGCATCTGTAAAAAATGTTTCACAACCTACACAGTAATTACCTTCATAGTTACCTTTGTAGATATCACCTTTATCAAACATCTTTTGAAAAGCTTTTTGTACACCTGTCTTATGATCTTTATCTGTTGTTCTAATAAATTTGTCATAAGAGATATCAAAATCATCCCATAAATTCTTGAATTTACCACTGATTTCATCAGCATATTCTTTTGGAGATTTATCTCTTAAAGCTGCACTGTCTGCAATTTTTTGACCATGTTCATCTGTACCTGTTAAAAAGAATGTATCAAAACCTACTAATCTACTGTGTCTTGCTAACATATCTGCTATGATAGTTGTATATGCGTGGCCAATATGTGCTACATCATTTACATAATAGATGGGTGTTGTTATATATACTTTTTTGCATGAATCTGCCATTTGTGTTCCTTGAATCTATATTATATTAGTGCGCGATTATATCTAAAATTTCCTGAATACGATTTTAGGTAAATTAGATATTTACTTATAGATTAAAATTTATATTTTTATTGTATAATTGATCTATGAATTACAATATACTATATATAGATAATAAGTCACCCTTTCTAAAGCAAGAGCAAGATACTCTAGAACTCCTAATTAATAGTAATATACATATGGAAAATAAGATTGATACAGTTAAAAGTTTATTAGAGTACAAAGAGATTCATTTAATAATAATAAATACAAGTGTAATAAGTATAAACTCTTTAAATACTTTATTTGAAGAGTTGTCTATAAATAGTGGTGAGCTTCCAATATTAATTGTGGGAAAAGATATAACAGATTTTAATGGATTAAGTAAAGTTTTTATATTTGATTTTGTTGATGTTTCAGTCAATAATATAATACTTTTAAAAAAAATTCACTTTTGTTATAACCTCTATAAAAAAGAATTACAGCATGAAGCAGAACTGAAACAACTGCTTTATATAGATAATCTTACTCAGTTGCCTAACAGATCAAAGTTGATTAATGATATTAGAGATGACTTTATTGGTATTTCTTCTCTTGCTATATTAGATATAAATTCATTTAAAGAAGTGAACGATTTTTTTGGTTATAGAATAGGTGATACTATATTAAAAAGAGTGGTTGTATCTATACAAGATATTTTAGAACGAATTAATGGGGCAGTTGCTCTATATAAATTTTCAGCAGATGTATTTTGTTTAGCAAATTTACATTTAGAGGAAAAAGGTTTTGAAGAGATAATTGTTTATATTTTAGGTGCAATAGAAAGCGAAATACTTGTAATTGATGAGCATGAAATAGATATACGAGCAACAGCCGGAATTACGTTTTCTCCCAAAAATAATAAACTAATTACAGCTAATATTGCACTACAAGTAGCAAAAAAAAATAATAAAGATTATATAGTATTTTATGATGAATTAGATAATTTTAGAGAATATCAAAATAATATGGTATGGACAAAGAAATTAAAAAATGCTTTAGATCAAGATAATATTATTGTATATTTTCAGCCACTAGTAAATAATAAAACTATGCGAGTTGATAAATATGAATGCCTTGTTAGAATGATTGATGAAGAGAAAGTTATAGCACCTTTTTTCTTTTTAGAGGTTTCTAAAAAAGCTAATCAATATAGGAATATTACAAAAATAGTTATTGATAAATCATTTAAAGAGTTTGAAAATTTACCTTTTGAATTTTCTATCAATGTATCTTATGAGGATATTGAGGATAAAAACTTTTTGAACTTTATAAAATATAAACTAAAACAGTATGATGTAGCAAAAAGAGTTGTTTGGGAAATACTTGAAGATGAAAGTGTTAAAAGTTATAATATTTTATTTGATTTTATTAAAGAAGTTAAAGCTTTAGGCTGTAAAGTAGCTATTGATGATTTTGGAAGTGGGTATTCTAACTTTGAACATCTTTTAAAAATGGACGTTGATTACTTAAAAATTGATGCTTCTTTAGTAAAATATGTAGCAACTGATGAAAATAGTTATAAGGTTGTAAAAACTATTGTAGATTTTGCAAATAGTTTAAATCTGAAAACAATTGCAGAGTATGTAGAAAATGAGGAAATACTTAAAATTACAAAAAAATTAGGTGTTGATTTTTCTCAAGGATATCATTTTAGTGCACCTATATCAAAACCTTCTATTGAAAAATTTTAGATAAAGACGCATAAAATATTACTGTTCTAAAAAGCTTTGAATCTCTTCTTCTATAGTTTCTATAGGTTTTTTTGCATCTATAATTAATAATTCTATTTGTTTACTTCCCATAGAATTAATCATATTTATAGCTTCTATCATTCTTGCCTGGATATCTAAAAGATATGTTGACCCTCTTTTTTCTATACTATCTTGCTCTTTTTGACTAAGACGGTATTCTAGCTCTTCTTTTGTAAGTTCTAAAATAACAATTTTGTCAGGCATAGCACCATTTAGAGCCATTATATTAAGACTAATAGCAATCTCTAATGGGGCTGTTTTAGCATATGCAATACCACTTAAAAATCCTCTATCACTAATAATTATATTATCTGGATTCTTTTTTACTACTTGGAAACTGTGTTCTGCCCGATCAGCTAAAAATAAAAACATTTCAGCAACTTTAGACTTTGCTTCTCCATTTAAAACCATTTCTCTTATTTTCACACCTATTTCAGTACCACCTGGTTCTTTTGTAAAAATTGCTTCAGGATATTTTTGTTTTAATATCTCTAATTGTGTTGATTTTCCTGCTGTGTCTATACCTTCGATTACTACATACATTATTCTATATTTCCTTCTTTAATTAAATCTATTACTTCATGTGGTACCAAATGACTAAAATCACCTTTAAAATGAATGAGCTCTCTAACTATAGAAGAACTAACAAAAGCATTTTCTAATGCAGGCATTAAAAAAATTGTATCTATATTTTTATCAAGTGAATGATTAGCATAAGACATTTGAAGTTCATATTCAAAATCAGTGGTAGTTCTTAAACCCCTAATAATAGAATACACATTTTCTTCTTTTGCAAAATCAACGACTAATGAGTCAAATGCCTTAGCAGATACCCCTTCAATCCCTTTTGTAGCCTCTTGTATAATATTTAAACGTGATTTAATATTAAACATTGGCTTCTTAGCTGTTGATGTTGCAACCCCTAAGATTACTTCATCGTATACTTTTAAAGCCCTTTTTAGTATATCCATATGCCCATTTGTTATTGGATCAAATGTCCCGCTATAGATTGCTTTTTTATGTGAACCCATTTTATTTTCCTTGCCATCTTTTGTATAAATTATGTTCTATATTTAAAAGGTCGAACCACTTACCTATGATAAAATTTTCCATCTCTTCTAATGTTTGTTGTTCACTATAGTATCCTAACATAGGAGGTGCAATAGAAACGTTTAAGTTAGATAGTTTTGTCATGTTTTCTAATTGGATACTATTAAAAGGCATTTCACGAGGAGCTATAACAACTTTTCGTTTTTCTTTTAACATTACACTGAATACTCTAGTAATAAGGGTATCTGATATACCTACAGCACATTTAGCAAGTGTATTCATACTGCATGGAACAATTATGTACCCATCAGTTTTAAATGAACCAGAAGAAACAGATGCTGCCAAATTGTTATCATTTAAGTATGAAACATTTGATAGCTCTTTATATTTTTTATTTTCCTCTAGTTTTAAAGCTTTTTTTGCAGATTTAGAGACAATTGCAAATACTTCAATCTCTTTGGGGATAAGGCTTAGGAGTTTAAAACCAAGTTGTGTTCCTGATGCCCCGGTAATCCCTACAATTATTTTCAAATTCGTAACCTTTTTATTTATATTATATATTTTATCAAAAATTCACTTTTGTTCGTATTTTAACAAATAGATAGACAATTCTTAATATTAGATTAAGTTAATATAATGTAACATTCTGTATAAGAATTAAATTTAATGTTATAAAAATTGTAGTATTATTACATTAAAATTTATACAAAATATATAAGGTATTAAAATGAAAAAAGTAGCAAGTTTTATTAGAGTAAATAAAAACAACGAAGAATATACAAATGCCCAAGCAGTAGGAATTGCAAAATATTTAAAAGAAAATAATCTTCAATTAGATAAAAACATTGAAGTTGAAGTTAATGTTCCAAATGAAGAAGAAAATATTTTCAAGATTTTAGAAACTTGTAATAATGGTTGTACGGTTGTTGTAAATGATATAAATGTATTTGGTAGAACAACTGCTTTAATTCTAAAAAATATTAAATATTTATTAGATCATGGTGTTCGTATTATTAGTGTAAAACAAAACCTAGATTTTGTTAGTAATGAAGATATGTTAACAAAAATGATTTTAGGTGTAATTGGTATGACAATTGATTTAGAAAAAGATTTAATGAGTCTTAGAACAAAAGAAGCATTAACTGCAAAAAAACTAGATGGTATTAGTTTGGGAAAACCAAAAGGTACTATACAAAAATCAAAATTTGATTTACAAAGAGATAAAATAGAGGAACTTTTAGCAGTTGGATTAAGTGTTAGAAAAATTGCAAAAGTGCTTGGATATAATAATCATATTGGTTTAAATAATTATGTAAAGAAAAGAAATATTAGAGAAGATATTGTAACACATTCTGAACATACAGCACTTGCAAGTTAAATTTAGCTTTATTATCGTGTTTTTTTTGTAATTAAAGATATTATTAAAGAAAAATAGGTTATAAATCCATTAAATTTAATTAAATAGGAATATCAAATATGTCATTAATGATAACAGATGAATGTATTGCATGTGATGCGTGTAGAGAAGAATGTCCAAATGAGGCCATAGAAGAAGGTGATCCAATATATATTATAGATTCTGATATGTGTACAGAATGTGTAGGAAGTTTTGACGAACCTCAATGTATTGAAGTTTGTCCTGTTGATTGTATCGTACTAGATCCAGACAACCAAGAAACAATGGAAGAGTTACAATTTAAGTTTAACCAACTAGAAAAAGAAGAGTAATATGGCAAAAATTACAACCATTATTGATATCGGTTCAAACTCGATGAGGATGGTTGTTTTTAAAAAAACAAGCAGATTTGCATTTCATTTAATAAATGAATCAAAATCAAAAGTAAAAATATCTGAGGGCTGTTATGAAAATAATGGTAATCTTCAGCCTATTCCAATGCAAAGAGCTTACGATGCATTAAAATCATTTTTAGAAATTGCTAAAAACCTAAAGTCAAGAAAAATACTTTGTGTTGCTACTTCTGCACTACGAGATGCTCCCAATAAAAAAGAATTTTTATCAAGAATATCAAAAGAGCTTAAATTAAATATTAAAGTAATTGACGGAAAAACAGAAGCCAAATATGGTGGAATAGCAACTTTAAATTTATTGGATTGTAATGATTTTACAACTGTTGATATAGGTGGGGGAAGTACGGAGTTTGCTTTTATTAAAAAGGGTAGTATTGTTAATACTATCTCTTTAGATATAGGTACTGTTCGTATAGAAGAATTATTTTTAAAAAATAATGATATTGAAGGTGCAGAAAAATATATTATATCTCAGCTTAAATCTATAGGTGAAAAAATGCCTACGATTGTAGGTCTTGGTGGAAGTGCTAGGGCATTAAGTCGAATTATTAAAAAGAATGATGATTATCCTTTAGATAATTTACATGGTTTTTCATATGATGCTAAAAAGAAATTACCTTTTTTTAAAAGTATTATAGAAGCAAAATCAAATAATGAATTAAAAAAACTTGGTGTTGAAAAAGATAGATATGACACTATCTCTTCTGGTACAATTATTTTTCAAATGATTGTTAAGTATTTTGAAGTTGAAAAAGTTATTACTAGTGCGGTAGGTGTTCGTGAAGGTGTATATTTAAGTGATATATTAAGAACATCAAATTATAAGTTTCCTGTAAACTTTAATGTAAGTGTACGAAGTTTACTTGACAGATTTGTAGATGATGAATCTCAAAGTGCATATTTAGGTAATAATGCAAGAAAAATTTTTGAAACATTAAAACCACTTCATAATCTTGATGAAAAATATAGATCGATATTGGTAATAGCTTCAAAACTAGAACAAATAGGGATCTCTTTAAATTTTGATAGAAATGAAGATCATTCTTTTTGGTATATTTTAAATGGATTAACATATGGTTTTACTCACGAAGATAAAATGTTGATTGCTACAATTGCTAGATTTACAAAAAAATCTTTACCTAAGAAAAAAAATATTCAAAAATTTAAAACACTTTTACCTGATATTAAAGTTGTAAGATGGTTAAACTTTATGATGACTTTAAATATATCTCTAAATAGTGAATTTAGCAAAAAAAAGTATGAATATGTATTAGAAGATAATAGATTAATTATAGAATCTTTTAATAAACAATATATTGTTAATAGAGAACTAGAAAAAATAAAAGCACCAATTGATTTAGTGTTGGAATATAACTAGTGATTGATATAAAAGATAAAAATACCTCTTTTAAAATATGTATAGTTAAATTATCTGCCATGGGTGATATTATTCATGCTATGGTTGCTTTACAGTTTATTAAAAAACAGTTTCCAAATTCAAAAATAGATTGGATTGTCGAAAATGGTTTTAAAGGGGTATTAGAAAATAATCCTCACATAGATAATATTTTACCGGTAAATTTAAAATCTATAAAAAGCAATAAGTCAGAAATATTTACTCAAATAAAATTACTAAATAAATATGCAAAAAATAATTATGATTTAGTAATTGATGCCCAAGGTTTAATAAAATCAGCAATTGTTTCAAAAATACTTGGTGGAAGAGTAGTTGGAAGTCAAATCATTGGTTTTGATAAAGATTCTATTCGAGAGGGAATATCTAGTTGGTTTTATGATAAAACAGTTTCTATTCCATATGAAAATAATGTAATAGATAGAAATATAAAAGTTTTATGTAAATCTTTAGATATATCTGTATCAGCAAAAGATTTAATGAAAAAAGATTCTTTTTTATATTCTAAAGAAAATGATACGCATAAAACAAATAATATTATTTTTGTAGTTGGTGCATCAAAATCTAATAAAATTTACCCTAAAGAGAAATATTTAGATATTGCACATTTATTAAAGGAAGATATTTTAGTTGTATGGGGTAATGATGAAGAATATTCAATTGCCCAATGGTTAAGTTCTCAATCCAATTTCATTAAAACTGCTCCAAAAGGCAATTTAGATGATTTGAAAAGAACTATTTCACAGTCAAGATTAGTTATTGGTGCAGACACTGGACCAACTCATATGGCATGGGCTTTAAATATTCCATCAATTACAATTTTTGGAAATACACCAGAATATAGAAATACATGTATTACAGATATTAATAAAGTGATTAAATCAGCAAGTGAAGTAAATCCTTTAAAATTAGATAAAAATGATTTTTCCATTAATGAAATTAAAGCAAATGATATTGTATTGTTAGCAAAGGAACTACTGTAATGTTTGATTATTTAATATTTGTACTTTATAAACTTTTTAAATTTGTAGTTTTATTATTACCTAAATTTGTAATAAAACTATTTTTGGATGCTTTAACTAATTTTATTTATTTTATAAATATAGAACATAAAAAATATGCAAAAGCTAATGTAGATTTTGTATATGGAAATACAATAAGTGAAATTAGAAAATATGAAATTATAAAAGGTAGTTATAGAAACTTAGTTTATAATATTTATGAGTTTATACAAAATCAAACATTAGACTTAAAAGGGTTTGAGTCTAAAATAACAACTGAAAACGAACACTTTATAATAGATGCTGTTAAAAATAAAAGAAAAATCATTTTAATAACTGCACATTATGGTAATTGGGAGTATGGAAGTAGTTTTATTCCTTTGAAATATGCCCCTACAACAATGGTTGGACGTCCTTTAAACAACAAGTACTTAAATAAAGAACTTAATGAAACGAGAACAAAAAATCATACAGAGATGCTTTCAAAAAAAGACGCGAGTAGAGGATTAGTTAAAGCTTTAAAAAATAACAGAATTTTAGGGCTAGTTATTGATCAACATAATGGTTCTGGAATTGATGTGAACTTTATGGGACATAAAGTTAAACAAGCAGATTCTGCTTCAAGACTTGCTGTAAAATTTGATGCATTGGTTATACCTATATTTTTCACTATGAATAAGTTTGGACAATATACTGCAAAATTTTATGAGCCTATGGAACCAAAAAGTTTTGAAGGGGAGAATCAAATCTTAGATTTTACTCAAGCCCAAGCTAATATTATGGAAAAACATATTTTGGCTAATCCAGATCAGTGGTTTTGGCAACATAAAAGATTTAAAGAGTACGACAAAGAAATATATAAGTAATATTTTCTATCTTTCTTATCCATCAATTATGCTCAATTTATATAAACTTAGCTAAAATTAATTCTAATAAATTATCAACGGAAATATATGAAAAAAATATTAATAATAAGATGTGGTGCATTGGGTGACTTAGTGTATGCTACAAGTGTAATCGATGCTTTAAAATACCAATTTGGAGATGATACACTTATTGACTTTGTTTCTACGCCTGGTACAAGTGGTATCTTTAAAGTAGATACTAGAGTTAATCATGTTTTTCCATTAAAACATAAAAAAATACCTATTTGGTTAAGTAAAGATAAACAAAATATTATAAATAACTCAAAAAAAGAAAAATATGATTATTTAATTAACTTTGAATATGGAAAACAATTTACAAGTTTAATTAAAAATATACAAGCAGATATTAAAATAGGTGCCAATTTAGATATGCCTACAATTCCTACTTATATTACTCATAGTGTAGAGATAACAAAATATATGTTTAAAGATATTGTTAGTGATGAAGTATACCAAAAGAGTTTTCCACGATTAATTGGTACTCCAATAAATGATGTAAAAGAAAAATATAATTTGCCCGAAAAATATATAATTATAAGTCCTAGTAACTCTCATCAAAAAAGAAATATATTGAATTATCGTGCTTGGAAAAATGACAGCTGGAAGAATTTAATTAGTAAATTAAAAGATAATATAAAAGTAGTAATTATTGGTAATAAAGGGGAAGATGACTTTTTTGATAAGTTAAAACCTTATCCATCTGAAATAATAGACTTGGTAGGGGAAACTCCTTTAGTTGATTTAATTGGTATTATAGAAAATGCTAATGCACTTGTAGCGACAGATACAGGAACTGCTCATATATCATCTTCAGTTAACACTGATGTTTTTACACTTATTGGACCAACCCCAGCTAGTGTAACTGGGCCGTATCAAAGCCCAACTAATAAAGTACATATTATTAGTTCACATAAGCAATGTAGTCCTTGTTATAAAA
>ENA-ORXI01001714-ORXI01001714.1-sediment-metagenome-genome-assembly--contig:-NODE-1714-length-16754-cov-11.164238_pt1 | contig 16754 bp, 15 predicted proteins | sample MGYA00237861_ERZ511468 | MGnify/ENA primary metagenome ERZ511468 (study PRJEB26299, sample SAMN06266213) | sediment metagenome | isolation source: Hudson Canyon methane seep mesocosm | place... | reverse complement strand
TTACTTCTCACTTCGTGAAAAATAGCGACCGTTTTTTCTGCGCTAAATTCTAACCAACTTAATCAGAGGCTCCTTAACTTAATTCAGCTGTTATTTTAAAACCGTTTTTATCATTTCATGGCTAAAACCACGCTGTTGTAAAAAACGACTGCGCTTTAGCCTATCTTTTTGAGAAAGCGCTTGCTCATCAGCATATTTTTTATGATACAGCTGTTGCAATAGATCCAGCCAGCCATCAGCCAAATCCAATACAACAGGCTCCAGCTCAAAACCAACAACACCTCGTTGTCGTAACTCATAAGCAATTTTTACTGGACCAAATCCTTTTTTAATTCGGTATCTGGCATAAGACTCAGCAAAGCGATCATCACTTTGCCAACCTTCTTCAGCCAGTTTATCAACAACGCTTTGTGTTGCTGAGCACTCATAACCTTTTAAAGCCAGCTTATTCAGCAACTCTTGCTGACTGTGTTCTCTTCGGGTTAAAAACCCAATACAAAACCCTCTAATTTCTTTAGCAAGCTCAGAGTCTACACACATTAATTACTTAGTCTTTTTCTCTTCTTTGGCCGCATCACTGTCATCAGCAAGCACAGCGCCAAGCGCTTCAGCACGAATTTTAGCTTCAATTTCCTGCGCTTTTTCCGGATTATCCTTTAAGAAAGCCTTAACATTCTCTTTGCCCTGGCCTATTTTCTCATCACCATAGCTATACCAGGAACCCGCTTTATTAACAAAGCCATACTTCACACCTAAATCAACTAACTCCCCCAAAAAGGAAACACCCTCTCCATATAGAATCTCAAATTCAGCTTGTTTAAAAGGTGGGGCCACTTTATTTTTAACAACTTTAACACGAGTTTCGTTACCGATAATCTCATCGCCTTTTTTAATCGCACCGATACGACGAATATCCAGACGAACTGAAGCATAAAACTTTAATGCGTTACCACCTGTAGTGGTTTCAGGGTTACCAAACATCACTCCAATTTTCATTCTTAACTGATTAATAAAGATAACCAGCGTGTTTGAACGCTTGATATTAGCCGTTAATTTTCTTAGAGCTTGTGACATCAAGCGAGCTTGCAAGCCCATATGAGAGTCACCCATATCACCTTCAATCTCTGCTTTAGGTGTTAATGCTGCAACCGAATCAACCACCACCATATCAACCGCGCCTGAACGAACCAACATATCGCAAATTTCCAGTGCTTGCTCACCTGTGTCAGGCTGAGAAATCAACAGATCATCTATATTAATACCAATTTTTTCAGCATAAACTGGATCTAGAGCATGCTCAGCATCAATAAATGCCGCTGTACCCCCTTGTTTTTGTAGTTGAGCAATGGTTTCCAGCGTCATGGTTGTTTTACCCGATGACTCCGGCCCATAAATTTCAACAACACGCCCTTTAGGTAATCCACCAGCACCTAATGCTATATCAAGTGACAAAGACCCTGTTGAAACCACTTGAACTCCCTTGGCCGCAGAGACATCACCCATACGCATAACAGAGCCTTTACCAAATTGTTTTTCAATCTGCATTAACGCCGCACCCAGCGCTTTCTTTTTATTCTCGTCCATTATATGCCCGTGGTTTCATTCAAATATGTTTAACAATCCAGCCAACTAATATAGCTCAAGCTGTATCTAAAAAATAACTCGCTATTATCACATAGAGAAGCGCTGTGAAACAGCTTTTGATTAATTTAAAGGACTATTTTTTAAAAACCAGAGGTGCTTCCATTGTGTTACCAAAGGAACCTTCAGTAAGTTGCTTAAAATTTAGCACAAAAAAAACTGTCACTATTTTTCATGAAGCGAGCCGTAATAGTTATTCTAATGTGCCGATCTTCGTGGAAAATATCGACAGTTTTAGCAAGCTAAAAATAATTGGACTTGATCAGAGATTCATTAAATACAGGTACCTTCTGAGCAACATAATTTATGCACTTGTATGAATACAGCTAATTAACTCATTGTTAATTACTAAATAAATCCTGCAAAAACTTAAACTATAGAAAATTATGACTGCATACAGACCACAACTTAAAAGCCTGTGTAGAGGGAGGGGCTATGGGACGCTAGATAAGCGCTATTAACTAGTAAGTAGTAATAGCCCTATAGAGAATACAAAAACAGGCAGACAATGGAGAATTATCTACGCTTAAATACTCGTAACTTATGCTTTAACCAGATAGCACAACCACTTAGTGCCAATAGAATCAGCAGCACACCTGAAATATCAACGATAATGACGCCGACATTGCCAAAAAAGCGACCGCTATGAAGATCAAGTATCACTCGCTCCATAGGTAAAATGGATGATCGAAAGCTATTTTTTATAGTTAATTCATCTTCATCAGGAAGCATTTTGGCTTTTGACCACAAAAGCATTTCATTAATATATGGATACCAGGAAAGTAGCCCATCATCACTATAAACAATGCCACTGGCAGATTTAACAACAATATGCTGTTGCTGATCCACCCCAATTAACTCAACTCCACTCATTGAGCTTTGTTCAATTAACTCTCCCTGTAAAGAAATTAACAACAGGGAATCACTTAAAGCGGCAACAATAAATTCCGCCGTCTCTACTACACCTAATAATTCCTGCTCATTCTTTAAAAGCATTGAATGATCAAAATAAATCTGCTGATTAATCTGTGTAAGCCAATGGTTTTCTGTAGCATAGGTTTTCAGATGACTAGGCGATTCAATACCATACCAATCTAAAATAGCGTCAGAAGCAATCATTTGACTGTCCAGCATTAAATCTTCCGTATGATTTAATGCAATACCCGTGATAGAGATTATGATTAATACAATGGCAGAAACTAGGCCAATATAGCGGTGAAGTCTATACAGCAAGCGCCAAAATGCATTTTTATATTTTTTCATTATTGAATTTGGCCATCAAAAAACAATGCCAACTGGGCTACTTTTGTTAAAGCCCTTACTGATAAAGTTGCCCCAGAAATACCATCTATAGGATGAGCCAAACTTAAATCAGCATTTAATGTATTGTGTTTAAACTGATCAGTAAAGAAGTCATGTTTTACCTCCCATCCACGACTTTCTCTAAAAGCTAACACCTTTAATAAAACTATCTTGTTATATTTAATAACAACGGCAACCGTAATCGGTTTTAACTTACCTATTTCATTAATGATCCATACTGACTGCTCACCAGTCTGCCAATATCGGGTACGCAAAAAACCAGGCTTATGCTTAAGAATTTCAGTAGCAGTTTTTTTTAAGTCTTTTGTTATCCACAAGACCTTTGGTTTTGGAGGGACTGAAGAAAACACTTCGATCAAAAAATCTTCCTTACTTTGATATTCTGCTGCATGCAAAGAAGATATACAACAGAACAGAATGATACCTAATAGTGTTTTAAGCATGATTTTATGTGATATTCCAATTACCAATATAGATTAGTTTTACTTCGTCATTACTCGTCTAAAAAGAAACTAAAAACTCAGTTAATAAATAGTTTTATCTAATTATATCGTTGTTTTATATTTAAAGAGGGATAAAGTCGCTATTTCCCTACTCCTCTTCATCAATTATTTTAGTGAAAGGACAACTATATTAAAGGAAAATAACAACTCATTCTCAACTCACTATTTCAAACAACTTATCAAAAAAGTGGAAGGAAGCTTCAATTGCAACTTTGTCTGAATTGGTCGCAACCGGAAGCTCCTCCTACCTATTATATAGTTGTTTATTATTCATCTTTATGGGGATTAACAAACCACAGGTGACGAATAATTGAAGTTGTTTCGATTCTGCTTCTCAAGACTGTTGGCAGCAGGGATGCTGCCGCCAAGGCTACACGGATGTATTCACGCCGTGTCTTGAGAGGCTGAATGGAAGCAAGCTGTGGTTTGTATATAGCCATTTTCATCTTTAATAAGGCATGTAAGATTTAGAATTGGTAACCTAAGCCCAAGTCAAAACCTCGCTCATCTTTATTGTCATTAAGCGTATCTTCTTTATAGATATAATTAGCTTTCAATACCACATTATTATGAATCCACCAGTTAACACCTGCTTCCCAGATATCATAATTTTTATCTGAGCTACTGTAATAATCCAATTTTTGGAAACGTCCGTAAACGCCCACATCTCCAGCTGAAGTTGGTAAACGGTAACTAGGTTCTATATACCAACCATATTGTGTTTCTGCCGCTTGTTGTGTTGGGTCTTCAATATTAATCTCCCAACGACTATAAAGCGCTTTTCCAGTAAAAGTACCTGGGCCAATGGCATGACTAAAAATAGCATGGGTTTCATATAAAGTACCCGAACCAACTTTTACATCACCTTTGCTGGAATTATCACTTTGCCCCATATCCGTTTGATGTAAAACCGTCCCAGCCAACTCTACACCTGGAATTCCCGTGTATTTACCTCTAACAGCAATAATTGGGTCATTCGCTTTTTGTTTGGCAATTTTTCCACGCCCACCACGGATACTATAAGTATTATCCATATTAAGACCACTAGTAATAACCGCATCAACACTTAGGCCATTATCAAAACGATACCTCCCAGCAAGCCCCGCTTCCCACCATGTTGTAGGAATAATATATTTTTCGACTTCATTACGTTCCACACCATAAAAAGTATTTGGCTCATGAGTTTCATTTATAATCCCAACTGGCACTATGAACAAACCTGCTTTAGCACTGGCATTTTCATTAAAATCATACTCCAGATAAGCTTGTTCTAATTCAATTTCCCCCGCCTTACCATCACCTGCAACCGAGTGTTCTAACTCAATCTCAGAGAAAAATCGTAGTTTATCCGTAAACTCATGACCAAAAAACAAAACAAAGCGATGAAAATCCACCTCTTCTTTATGACTCCCTCCTTCAGTATTTCGGTTTTGATAATGTAACTCACCATAACCACCTATAGACGTTTTATCGAACCATTGTGCTGTTTTAGCTACCACATCATAACTTTCACTTACCACCTCAACAGCTGCAGTATTGGTAGCAACTTGTTCCTGAGTATTTTCAACTTTATCTTTCAATGCATTATTTTGTTGTTTCAATTGAGCATTTTCAGAACTTAATTGTTCAAATTTTTCATCTTGTTGTTTTTTATAGGCTTCAAATTGCGCTGCTAACTCATCAACAGTTAGTGCTTGAGCAGCAGGTGCAGAGCCTATAAGCAAAGCAATGGCAAGGGATAACAACTTTTTATTCATAGGGCAACAATGGCTAGATAATTAATTTTCGCTCATAATAATACAAATGCGAATGATTCGCAATAACTTTGTTATTATCTACCCACCTTCTAACTCTTTCCTTTTCTGTAATTAATTCCTCCTCCATACCCTGTAATACAAAACATTAAAACCATAGCAAGCTTATTAAATATTTTGATTACAGTTAAATATTAAAAAATTATTTTTTATCACACTCCTTTCATATTTGCTTCGTAACTATTATCTAAATTCTTCAACAACTTGAAAATACACAACATTTAATAAGGTTTTAGGTAACTAAATAAGCGCGCCATCGGCTCACTTCAAGATAGACCTTAGCATCCGATATAACAAAAACCGATAACTGTAAAATCAGGCGCTGGTAGATTTGAACTTGCTTGACACACCAAGAGACTGTGCCACAATTGTTAAAAATGAATCGAACTAGATTAACCCCAGAAATAGACCAAAAAATACTGTCTATGCTTGGCTTAGGAATGGGTTACCCCATTAAATAACTTGCTGTTTTCAACAAAGTGAACAACGCATTAGAAGAATATACGCAAGTTGATTGCCAAGTTATAAAAACCTTGATAGTTAGCTAATTTTACTTTCTTTCAATCATTTCAAGTAGGCTATAAATATGCCACGTAAACCAAAGAGGGTTGATGCTGACTATAAGATGTGGGTTTGTCCCCTCGGGATCGACTTTCGGAAGTAGGTTTCAAACCGCTTAATGCTGCCTTGGTAAAGAGCCATGATAGTGAGCGATTAAGAAAAGGCAGGTAAAACTGACGTGCTCAGCCAATGTCAGGATAAGTATGGTGGTTATCCGGTCTACTCGACCCCCTTGATTTCACTTGTTCGTACGGGGTATGGATAATAACCAGAATAGTAATAGAATAAATAAAATTAAGCCTGAATTTGAAAAAATTGAGCAATTGGCGCAATTATTTATGACCTGGTTTGATTAGATAGCTTAGGAGCAATCAGCTAGGCAACATTGAGTTTACCCCTGTCTTACCGGTAGGTATCCCTACTGGACTTTTCTGCCCAATGCCCTTTAAATCTGTTATTGACAAATTTGTGCTACTATCCAGTGAATAGGAAGGTACAATCTGAATAATTTCAGGTCCTTATTTACATCCCCCTCCCCGTCGAGAAGACGGTTGAGTGCTGTATTAAAGTCGTTGAAAAACGCTGAAATTCATTCTAAAGCCTTGATATACTCTTAATTTTATTAAGTATGCTGATAGATGCCCTTAGAAGCCGTCTTGAGGAACATGAACAAAATGCTGAAAAAGAACATTTTAATTTGCCTGCTGTCACTTATTATTAGCCCTCTACATGCTTCTGAATATAATTTAGGGGAAGGCTATGCTTTAGGATCATGGAATATTGCAGGATATGCAAACCTTAAATTTAAAGCCCCTGTACACAGGACAAATGCAGCAGAAGTTGAAATTGATGATGTGGCTTTATTTGTACGCGGCAACGTCAATCAATATATTAACCCTTTCTTTGAAATCGAATATGCTTCACAACCAATATGGGAAGATGGCAAAGGCGCTTTTCCGAGGGCGGGAAGGTTTGTGGTTGAGCGGCTCTATAATGATAGTCATATAACAAGTCAGTTTACGTTGCGTTTAGGAAAAATGTTGGCTCCTGTTGGCGAATGGAATCAAATACATGCTAATCCGCTGGTGGCAACAGTGAATAGACCTTTGACGACTTATTTAAACTTTTCTGAATTTATTTCAGGAATTGCCGTGCACTATCAAACAAAACAACAATGGTTGCCAAACATAAAATTATATTACCAGCCCTGGACTGAATTATTGCCAAAACACATTAGCTCCCGCCCTGTGCGATATGAAAATATCAGCGGGATTAATTTGCAATATGGTGATGAATTTAAAGGTCAAATAGCTTTATCTATTCAACATGCTGATTTAACCACACGTAATGAACATCAAACGCTATTTGCCATTGATGGAATGTATGATCTGGATTACTTAAAACTAAGTACACAAATATTTTATGCTGTTGTATCAGGGAGTGAAATAAAAAGACAGCGAAATGATGAAGGCGGGGGCTATTTGCAGTTCGTTATACCAGCTACAGAGCAATGGTCTTTGGTTGGGCGAGGTGAGATTTTTTTGCAACGTGATGCTGCTGATGAGCATTATAATGCACTTTTTGGAATAAATTTTCGCCCACAAAGTTCGCTGGTATGGAAGCTGGAATATGTGTTGCAAAGAGGAGCAGCATTAGGATTAAATGAAGGGGTATATGGATCTTTCGGAGTGATGTTTTAATGCCTTATTTGTTGCTTTTATTTAGCTTATACGCATTGCCAGATGCTTATGCAGAAGAATATAGCTTAAATATTATTGCACATGTTTCCGTGCCAACTGTAAAGCCCTTATCCATACAGCAATTAAGAAGAATATATTTACTTCAACAACTCTCCTGGTCTGATGATCTTGCCGTTATTGTTATCAATAGAAAATCAGATAGCGTGCAGCGTGAATATTTTGAGAAAAAAATAAACTTGTCGCCTACTAAGTATGCAATGTATCTAAAGAAACAGCATTATAAAGGTATTCCTACCCCGATTATTCAAAACTCAAGACAAGCCGTACTCGCTTTTGTTGAAAAAGTACCTGGTTCCATTGCTTATATTGAAGGCTTGCTTCCTGATGGCTATGAGCATATAAAAGTGATTGGTTACCTGAAATGAACAGAAGCATCTTTCGACAATTATTTTTAAGCTATGGGGCTATTTTTATATTTTTATTAGTCAGCTTGTTTGGTATTTCCTATCTTGAATTATCGTTATATCTTAATGATCGAGCAGCCAAAGAAATTTTATTATCAACCTCTGTTAAACGGGAACAGTTAGAATCAGAAATCAAGCAGCAATTTATTAACCTTAAGTCCTGGGTTAATTTAGATGTGATGAATGATGTGATTACTCTGGATGCTGATCTGAGAATCACCCGGACTTTAGAATCATTCAAAGCGCAATATCAGTTACCAGGCAATCTTTATGCGTTATCAATTTCGGGGGAATTAATCGCCTCTGACCAAAAAATATCGCTCACGCCTGATTTTTCACTTTGGCTGTCTGCGATTAAGGGAAACCAGCCTTTAATTGATAAGCATATAGACCCTGTTAGTCAGCAGCCCGTTATTGCTTTATGGCAACCCGTTCATGCGAGCTTCAATACCACTCTGGTGATAGGCTATCTGGTAATGACATACCCCTGGGCAGCAATAGACAGCTTACAAACGTTTTCTGATTCACAGACCCATTTATTATTATTTAATCAATCTGGGCAGGTTATTATTGAAGATAAGCATCTTTCGGATATCCCCACACAAGATGAGCTACAACATGCCATGCCTATATCATGGGCAACAAGCTTGCTGGGGAAGTTGTTTTTGAAAGCTGAGCAGGCACAAAAAACAACCAATAATGAGCTTATTGTTGGCGATACAGTGTTTTTTGTAAATGAGCTGAAAAATACAGATAAAACCCCTTACACCAATTTATGGCACTGGTTTTCACTGGCAGATAAAAAACAGTTTTATGCGCCTATGTATAATATTTTAAAAATCAGTTTTTTAATTGGAATTATCACGCTGTTATTAACCTTATTGCTGATTTTTTATATTAGCCGAAAAATAAGTCGTCCCATTCAAATATTAACGGATGCCGCGGTAAATATTGCTTTAACCCTGGATTTATCCAAACGCGTCCCTATACATGGTAAAAATGAGCTTTCACGTTTAGCAATTGCTTTTAATGATATGAGTATCAAGCTAGGTAAAGTCTGGCAAGAAAAGAACCAGGCTACACAAGCATTACAAAGCATGAACCAAGAGCTAGAAGAAAAGGTTGCTGAACGGACAGAACATCTTGCCTGGCAGGCAACGCATGACCCCTTGACGGGCTTACCTAATAGAGCCTTGTTGTCGGAAAGACTGACTCAAGCGATTTTACAAGCTCAACGAGACAATATCATACTTGCTGTGTTGTTTATTGATCTTGATGGTTTTAAAGCAGTTAATGATAGTTTTGGTCATGATAAAGGCGATTTTTTACTGGTTGAGCTGGCAAAACGCTTTCAGGCAATTATTCGTCAACCCGATACCATTGCTCGTTTAGGGGGGGATGAATTTGTTATTTTGATGCAAATACAAACAGCAGGTGATCTGGATTCGCCTTTAAAGCGTATTGTCGATTTAATTAATAAGCCATTTGTCAGTGACTCAGACCAACTTAAGGTTTCTCCTAGTATTGGGGTAACACTATACCCGGATGACCTGTCCGATGCTGATGGCCTAATTCGGCATGCTGATCAGGCGATGTATGATGCAAAGAAAAAAGGTCGTAATCAAATTCAATTTTTTAATGTGGAAACGGATTATCAAATTCATTCTGATCATAAGCTACGCGAACAAATTAAACAGGCTCTGGTTGAACAACAGTTAGTATTGCATTTTCAGCCACAGATTAATTTATTGACGGGTGACATTGTGGGCGCGGAAGCTTTAATTCGTTGGCAGTGTCCTGAGCAAGGTCTGGTTTTTCCTGATGATTTTCTACCCGTTATTGAGCATACTGATCTTATTATTGATGTCGGACGATGGGTCATTCAGCAAGCTTGTCGACAACTTAAAAACTGGAATGCGCTAGGATTTAATCTAAAATTGAGTGTCAACATTGCTTGTCGGCATATTCAGCACCCCGATTTTTTTGATGAGATCAAGGCTATTTTGACTCATTTTCCTGAGGTACAAGCCGAACAACTTATACTTGAAATAACAGAATCATCTGCAATGAAGGATATTTCGCAGGCCAAGATGACTTTGCAACGCTGTCTTGATCATCAGGTTCGAATTGCATTGGACGATTTTGGTACAGGTTATTCATCCTTAACCTATCTAAGGCAACTCCCCGTCTCGTTTTTAAAAATTGATAAGAGTTTTATTATTGATATGCTGAAAGACCGTGAAGACAAAGCAATCGTTGAAGGTATTATCAGTCTGGCGGAAATATTTAAGCAAAATGTGGTTGCAGAGGGTATTGAAACGCAAGCACACCTAAATGAACTAAAAGCAATGCATTGCACTTTTGGCCAAGGCTATTTTATTTCCAGACCCTTGACAGAGGAAGGATTTATTGCATGGCTAACGACTCGCTCTAAGTAGTGAGCCGGAAATAAAAACATAAAATAGATATCATCATCGACAACTCCATGATAAAAAAGTCAAGGCTGATCCTCTCAACCATTCAAGTGAATAGCAAGTGTACTGACACAGAATTTTGAACGCTCTCACCAACTCTCCCCAGTATGGGAAGGCTTAATAGCAAAAAACATTTGCCTTAAATCGTTCAACTTAAATGACACGGCACAAACCCAGAGCTCTTCCTTTTACCTTTTACCTTTTACCTTTTACCTTTTACCTTTTACCTTTTACCTTTTACCTTTTACCTTTTACCTTTTACCTTTAGCCTTTAGCCTTTAGCCTTTCCCCTGCTCTTCAACTAAACCTCATCCCCCCGCAAATCAGCCACTCGGGCATTCCTCACCCCTATCACCTGTATTCCTTTTCTGATCTTAGCGTAATAATGCTCATGTAAATGACCATGAAACACCTGCTTAACGCCCATTGCTTCGGCTAATTGATCAATCGCTATAAAACCATGTCTATGGCTTCTTGGTGCTTCATGAGTCACTAAAATATCTGCTTTTAATTTTTTTAGCTCGGCCCATTCCTCTGGCCAGATGGCTGATTGATATTTGAGAGATAATTCAGTGCACTCTGGATTGGTAGTATTTAAATAATGTCGCTTACTCTTCCACTTTGGAGTGTGCGGAGGATACCAGACTCTACCAAGAAAAATGCCACCTAACCCGGCAATTCTGATTCCAGCAATGTCTACTACTTTTAAGTGTAAACTTTGCCCTGCCAACTGAGAAGAAAAAAGATTATGATAATGCACTGGAGGGTCAAAATCATGATTTCCAGGAATCCACCAAATTTTGGTTTCTCCAATAATGTCTTGAATATAATCTTGTAGCGGTTTCTTTAAATCATAATCACCCAATAAGACGACTGCTTCTGGTTGATATTTCTTTACTGCAGAGATTAATGGCTCAAAATCACCATGAGGGTCACCTGCAAATAAAATTTTCTTATCTTCTTCCATTTTTAGATAGTCTATAAAACTGAATTAAACCTATTATCTAAAACTGATACCTATAACTACCCTTTAACACGTCACCAATAAGCGTTTTTTACAAAACACATTCACTCTATACTTTATGATATCGTTTTACTTGGTATTAGTTATTATATTCAGTCCCTTAGACCACTTAAACCATTAAATCTCAATTTGATTTTCTTGAGATGCAATAAGCTGAAATTTATTAGCACGAGACAGCTTTTTTATTTGTATTTCTCGCTTACTTGCCGCACTTCTATCATGCACACTTTCCTGGTAAACCAACTGCTTGGGTTTACGGCCTCTAAAGTATTTTGCACCTTTCTGTAACTCATGCTCAACATAACGTCTATCAACATCTGTCGTTATCCCTGTATAGAGAGATCCATCTGTACAATGAATCATATAAACAAACCAGTTTTTCAATACTTCCATTCCCTTTCTCACACATCAAACCGACTATGTTTAATTTCTTTTGCCTACTTTTAAATTAAAAACAACAGCACAAGCTAAGGCAACAACAATATAAGCATATCGAGCAATCCACATTAACAGGGTGTCTCGAGAATGCATGGCTGCATCTTTAATGCCAGGGTTAATTGCAAATGTCCATAGCGCGGCAACAATGAAATAAACTAAAAAACCAGCAATGGCCCAATGTAAAGGATTTCTACCATATTCTGCCGCTGAGTTGTAAAACCACACCAAAATAAAAATAGCGACTAATGAGCCAATAATCATAATTCAAATACCTTTCAGCTTGTTTCATCATTTAATTAGGATCATCTTATCTATACTGGATAAAAAATAAAACCCTAAGTTTTAAATGGAATGACTCTATCTAACAAAACATCACCCCAGGTGAGTGCTAATACCTAAAGTCTGGATATTTAAACCTATAACTAAACGACTAGCTCTTTGTGCTTCTAATAAATATCTATATAATCTTTAAGAACTGTTAATGGGCCTGAGCTTACATATCAGACTATCTTAATATCTTTACTTATTGTTAACTCCAGTGACTAAAAAAAAAACCACTAGCAACAAGCATTTCAGCATAGGCTCTCTTAATCAATGGGCATTAGTCAGCTTTATTGTGGTGACTCTACCTTTAAACTTTGCAATTTTTTATACGGTCTCTGAGGTTGGTAATTATACCGAAAAGAGTCAGTCAACTTTATTTAAAGCCGTACACGAAACAGAGAGCACACGCATTATTCTTGAGCGTTTAGCCTCTATGGAACGAAATATCAGACAAATTCAACTATTTGGTAAGTCAGTTTTTTATAATTTATATCTGGAAAATAGAAATAAATTTTTACATGAAATGGCTTCACTTAGCTTGAAAGATATGGATAAACAGTCGATAAAACAACTGAACATGCTCAAAGAACATGAAAATAGTTTTTACCAATACATTTTAATCAAACTGGACGATGACGAGATTAAACTGTCACAAGAAGATTTAAATGCCTTTGACCAATTAACGCAACAGGCAAGAACTATCTTGGCAGAAGGAGAAGAAAGAGTTGCAACTGAAGCAGCATTCTTATCAGTAACGGCTAAACAAGTGAGTCAAAAACTGATTTATTTAGCTGTTATCAGTGTCTTTATAGCCTTATTATTTGCTTTAATATTTATTCGCTTATTGAATAGACCGATTAAAGATATCGCTATAGCCATTCGAGCCTTAGGTGAAATTGGTTTTGAACAGCCTATTTCCGTTCGAGGACCTAAAGATTTACAAAAACTAGGAGATCATCTGGAATGGCTTAGAGTTAAGCTTGAAACCTTAGAAAATGAAAAACAACAATTTATTAGAAATGTTTCCCATGAACTTAAAACACCTTTAGCGACACTTAAAGAAGGAACGGATTTATTATCTGAAAATGTTGTTGGTGAACTAAATACTGAACAACAAGAAATTATTCAATTAATGAAGATAGGCAATATCACCATTAATGATTTAGTTGAAAACTTGTTAGAATATCAAAGAACCATATCAACTCAGATTGTTTTTAATCGCTCCACTTTCAAATTAGAAACACTGATAAATAGAGTAACAGATGAGTATGAATTACTCATCAGAAGTAAAAATATTTGCTTAAAAAGTAGTTTAGATACGACCCGGATCAATGCTGATTATGACAAACTAAGAATTATTATTAGCAACCTTTTTTCCAATGCCCTTAAATTTTCACCTCAAAATGGCACGATAGGATTAACCTTATCTTCTCATGACAATATCACAACTTTAATTATTGAAGACCAGGGCCCAGGTATAGCAAAAAAAATTCAACCATTAATCTTTCAAGATTTTTACCATGGAAACTCATCACCAGACTGGAAAATAAAAGCAACTGGCCTGGGTCTTGCATTAGTAAAACATTATCTCGATGTGCATAAAGGTACTATTAAATTACTACCTGCCACAAAAGCTTATTGCGGTGCCCGGTTTTCCATCAACTTATCACAAAACCAAGGAAGTCATTATTAATGTCTATCTTATTTAAGTTTTTTTTAATTTTCATTATTTTGACAACACAAGGCTGTCAATTAATACCTTCATATCAATCATTTAAACAGAAAACAACTAAAGCTGAACTTGATCAGGATCAAATAAACCGTTTGTTTAGACAAGGCAATCGATACAACAAACTAAGTAAAGAAGAAAAAAAAGTGGTTTGTAAGCATCTAAACCAGGATTATCAAAAGGTTGCCGACTGGCAAACAGCCTGGCTGTTAGTTTATTCATTAAATGATGATTTTAATTGCGTAAACCTAAAAGATACGCTTATTTTATTAAAAGTCATACAAGCAAATAAAAATTTAAATACACCTTTGCAATGGTTAAACGCTAATCAAATTAAAGTTTTAAATAAACTCAACCGCCTGCAAACTAAAAACAATAAATTTCAAAGGAAAAACAATAGCTTAAAAGGAAAGTTAAATGAAGCTGAAATCCAGCTACAGGATGTTATCGCTAAAATTCAAGCGCTTAAAGTTATAGAAACCACTATTAATCAAAAAACCCAGTAATGACAGACCAAACCAATAACAATTTGCAGACACAAAAAATTTTACTGGTAGATGATGACCCCAGTTTACTCAAGTTACTTTCCCTACGCTTACGCTCTATAGGTTATGAAGTGAATACTGTAGAAAGTGCCGAGCGTGCAGTTGCAGTTATTCCAAGCTATCTTCCTCATCTGGTCATTACAGATTTAAGAATGCAGGAAATGGATGGTCTGGCATTATTTAGTCACATTAAAGAACACTACCCCACTATACCTGTCATCATACTGACCGCGCATGGCACAATTAAAGAGGCTGTGGCAGCAATAAATGAAGGGGCCTTTGGTTTTCTTACCAAACCATTTGATAGTAAAGAACTGGTTGCGCTGACAACCAAAGCATTAACATTAAATAAAAACCACCCTACTGACAAGTCAACTGACGAAGACCAAAATTGGCGAGAGAAAATTATTACTCGTAGTGTGGTAATGGAAAATCTACTCCGTGAAGTAGAACGTGTTGCTAATAGTAAAATCAGTGTTTATATTCATGGCGAAAGTGGTACGGGGAAAGAGCTTATCGCACAAGCAATCCACGAAATCAGCCCTCGCAGAAATAAAGAGTTTGTTACTGTAAATTGCAGCGCTATACCAGAAGAATTACTAGAGTCAGAATTATTCGGGCATTGTAAGGGTGCCTTTTCTGGAGCAACTGCAAACCGAGTTGGCTTGTTTGAAACAGCCGATGGTGGCAGCTTATTTCTTGATGAAATTGGTGATATGTCTGCTGCCTTTCAAGTAAAACTATTACGGGCTTTGCAAGAAGGAGAGATTCGCCCTGTTGGTTCTAATAAAACCATAAAAGTTGATGTTAGGGTAATTTCAGCCAGCCATAGAGACTTAAAAAAACTGGCCGAAGAAGAAATTTTTCGAATGGATCTATATTATAGACTCAATGTTGTCACATTATCTTTGCCGCGTTTATCCGAAAGGTTGGAAGATATCCCTCTTCTGTCCAACCATTTTATTGCAACAAATCACTCAAAACCTCATTCTGTGGCAAAAGGTTTTTCTACAGAAGCAATGGAGTTATTAATTTCTTATGATTGGCCTGGTAATGTCAGGCAGCTTAGAAATGTAATCGAACATGTCTGTACCTTTACTACGACACCCTTAATCCCTGTCAGTCTTGTTGAAAAAGCATTACAGGAAAAACAGACTGTATTATTAAGTTTTAATGATGCTAAAAAGAATTTTGAGCGTGATTATTTAGTTAAATTACTGCAATTAACCAATGGCAGCGTGACTGAAGCTGCTAAGTTAGCCAAACGTAACAGAACTGAGTTTTATCGATTACTTGATCGTCATGCGCTAAAAGCGGCTCAGTTTAAAATGAAAAAGTAGCTTTAATAATTAATCAGTAGGTAAATCCCCGGCTATGCCGGGGAGACTCTCATAGGTTTTACCGGTACGGCAGTATGCCTTACCTTTGTGTTTCGACCAAGAAACCACAAGGTAAAAATATGAAAGACTATAAGAGTTTGTCGCATACCCGATGGGATTGTAAATACCATGTTGTATTTATCCCGAAAAAAAGAAAGAAAATTATCTATGGTAGTTTGCGAAACTATCTAGGTGAAATCCTTCATGAGCTAGCAAAATATAAAGGAATTGAGATATTAGAAGGGCATTTGATGAGAGATCATGTGCATATGTGTTTAAGTGTGCCACCAAAATATGCGGTGTCAAATGTGGTAAGTTATTTGAAAGGAAAAAGTGCTATAGCAATTGCACGAAGGTTTAGAGGTAAGCAAAGGAACTTTACGGGTGAAAATTTTTGGGCACGAGGATACTTTGTTTCAACTGTTGGGTTGGATGAGCAGATGGTTCGAGAGTATATAAAGCATCAAGAAGAAAGTGATGCAAAATATGAACAGAAAAGTTTATTTTGAATGGGACGGCTTGGCCGTAATTAAAGCCCTTTGAGGGCGTAACCCTATAAACCACCAGCTGAGCTGGTGGTCACTTAATTCCTCCCATTAAAACCAACGCGCCATATATGGTTAAAAGAAATATTATCCTCTATTGTAAATAGGGGATAATATTTTCATCGGAGAGGACTTTAGCTGCGACAGAATCATTTAAAACAGCTATTAGAAAGCTTCCTCCTCCACAATATCAATAAGTTAAGCGGTTTAAAAGTAACTTCTCAATAATCAGGGGCAGCATTAAAAAAACACTTGACAGCTTTTTAGAGAAGAATAAGCTTTTCCCCTGT
>ENA-ORXI01001713-ORXI01001713.1-sediment-metagenome-genome-assembly--contig:-NODE-1713-length-16764-cov-20.671721_pt1 | contig 16764 bp, 22 predicted proteins | sample MGYA00237861_ERZ511468 | MGnify/ENA primary metagenome ERZ511468 (study PRJEB26299, sample SAMN06266213) | sediment metagenome | isolation source: Hudson Canyon methane seep mesocosm | place... | reverse complement strand
GCTGTTAAAACACAGTTTGGCTGGCATGTCATTATCCGTGAAGATTCAAGACAACAAACACCACCGCCTTTTGAAGCTGTTAAAACACAATTAGAGCCTATCGTAAAAAGACAAAAATTAACAACCTATTTAGATAGTTTAAAAAGTAAAGCTAAAATTAACTACCTATTAAAAGAGGGATCTGTTGCTCTTAAAAACAACAATATAGCTCCCACAATCGTATCAAAAAGCATAGAAACAATCGATAATACCCCTGCGGTTATCTTAAAAAATAAAGGGCTAATTAACAAATCTTCTATTGCTGTAGTTAATAAAGAAATAATAGATATTATACCTCCTAGTATTAAATTATTTACTCCTAAATTCGAATATGGATTAAATAAAATAAATCAATCTAAAACCAAATCAATACACTTTAATGGTCACATTACCGATAAATCAGAGATCAAAAAATTATCTATTAATGGAAAACAAATTACTTTAGATAAAGATAATTATTTTTCCTTAGATTATCAGCTAAAAAAAGGAACTAATAATATCACCTTATCTGCTATAGATATTAATAACAATAAAACACAAGAAAAAATTAAAATCTTCTTTTCAGGAACCACTACTCATTCATTAAAAAATAAATTAAATTGGTATAAAAAACAAACTGCCTTAGTTGTTGGTATAGATTACTATAAAAATAAAAATATTCCTGAATTGATTAATGCTGTAAATGATGCCCAAGCACTCGCAGATATTTTTAAAACAATGGGTATTAAAGTTATTTCTCTTTATAATAAAAATGCAACTAAAAAAAATATTCTTAAAGCTTTTAGGAATGTAGAAAAAACAGCAGGGATCCATGATTCCTTTATTTTTTATTTTGCAGGGCATGGTCAAGGTCTTACTATGCAGAACTATAAGAAAAAGGGATATATAATACCTTATGATGCTGATATTAACTTATCATCAAGTTCTATTATTGATTATGGAGAAGAAGCTATACCTTTAGACTCATTACGTGATTATAGCCAAAATTTAAAATCTAAGCATATTGCCTTATTATTAGATAGTTGTTTTTCAGGTTTAGCTATGAATCATCGTGCTATTAAAATAAAAAATTATAATCTAAACTATTACCAAGATATTTTGACACGAAAATCAATTAATATTTTAACTGCCGGAGCAGACCAGCCTGTCAGCGACGGAACAGGACATTCACCTTTTACATCAGCAATTATTGAAGGTTTGGAAAGAAAAGCATTAGATATTAATGATAATGATGGGTTTGCTACCTTTAGTGAATTATCTCTTTATGTTAAAAATAAAGTAGAAAAAGCGACAAATCGACATCAACGACCTCAATTTGATAATTTAAGTCAAGAAGATGGGGATTATATTTTTAGTTTTTACAATTAAATTTTAACCTCGGTAATTAATCTTTTCATCATCATTTCAGCTTGTTGAATATAACTAGCTCCAAATAAATTAACATGATTTAAAATGTGATATAGATTGTACAGATTTTTACGAATGTGATAGCCATCATCTAACGGCCATACTTCATTATAAGCAACATAAAAATCTGCACTCAAACAGCCAAATAATTCCGTCATCGCAATATCTGCTTCACGGTCACCGATATAACAAGCGGGGTCGTAGATTACAACATCACCTTGTTCATCTGCTGCATAATTACCACTCCACAAATCACCGTGTAATAGTGAGGGCTGTGGCTGATAATTCACAAAAAAAGCAGGCAATAATTCACATAAAATCTGTCCTTTAGCCTGTAAAGTACCTGAATAACCATTTTCTAACGCTAATTCAAGCTGGGCTATTAAGCGTTGTTGCTGCCAAAAAGTTACCCAATCTGAATACTCACCATTATATTGCAGATTAGACCCAATATAATTATCTTCATGCCAACCAAATGAGCTTTGTGGCTGTCGATGCAAAGCAGCGAGTTGCTCACCGAATTGTCTTTGTGTGACTTTTTTTAATGAAGATAAAGATAAATATTCCAAGACTAAAAAAGCATAATGTTTTGCACATCCTACTGTAATCACATTAGGAATACGGACTGTTTTTGTCTGCTGTAAAGCGTGTAAGCCTGACACTTCTGCTTCAAACATCGTTAATAACGATGCCTTATTAAGCTTTACAAAATAGCTAATATCAGTGCCTTGGAGCTGATAGGTTTGATTAATATCTCCCCCCTGAACAGCCACTACTTTTTGTAACCGAAATGACTGCCGAGTTGTTTTTTCAATCGCTTGAACAATAATATGCCAGACAGCTTGCATGAATTATTCCTTATTTAAAATAATTCAATATCATCATCGTCATCTTGATGCTCATGAGCTTCATATAACGCGATTGCTTCTTGAATAGACTTGCCCTGTAAAATAGCATCGAACATAATTTTTTCTGACTCCATGCTATACCCTGAACGAATAAAATTTTGTAATTTTTGCCATTCATCTGGGTTATATAACAATTTAGGGGTTTCGATAATATCCGATAAGCCCATCAAATTATCAGTGACATGTTCTAAACATTGCTTCATTCGATCATAAAACTGAAACTCAATAATAGAAGTATGCACCCGTTCGCTAGTCATCATACAGTGCATTTTGATGGTTTCTTTTGCTTCACTCTCTTCTAAATCATCTAAAGCATTGGTAATCGCATCTAAATGCATTGCCATACCTGTAAAAGATTCCGTTAAATTACTTACTGAATGATCACCTTTTAAAACACTCGCCTCTACCTGAGAAGCTGAAACGGCAATTAATTTAACCGTTTCACGCACTTGGCTCCAATCTAAATCAGGATTTTTAGCACTCGATTTAAGCATATAGTTTATTCTCTGTTCTAATATTATTTTACCCATAAAAAAGGAGGCAATATGCCCCCTTTATTATCATAAAAGATTATGATTAATCTTCCATTGCAGCAATCCCTGCTGCCATTTCATCATGTGATTTTTGAGCTTTAAATTCTTGCCATAATGCTTTTTCATTTTTCATGCTATTTTTAACAGCGGCTTTCACTAATGCTTTGGTTTTCTCAGCATCCAAACCGACCATCACATACATACGTCCTTCTGGCCCTGTGCGTGAACGGTACATTCTTGCACCTTCTAGCATCTTACTACTAATAGTCTTAATAGTACTGCTCGCAGCCGCATCGACTGTTTGTGCATCGCCCATACCGGTGGTACCGATATATTGCTTCACCATCTTAGCGACTTTAACTTTAAACTGCTCAGCAAGATGTCCTAATGCAGCCGCTTTTGCCATATCTTTCATATAACTTTGGCCCGCAGGTGAACGCTCTGCGATACCAACTGCTTGAATTTCTACACCTGGTAATGGCTCATCACAAACCCAGCCTGGTGCTGCAGTTTGATTAGAGAAAACACAATCAGGAACGGGTGCTGCAGCGGCAGGTGAGTAAGCAGATACACTGCCATTTTGAGTATTAGTTTGAGCACAGGCAGCTAAACTTGCTACCAATAATAAAGACGCTGGTTTCACTAAATTCATGTTTATAATCCTTAATTTAAAATGTAAAAAATTATCAAGATTGATATTTTGCTAAACGCGTTGCAACACGTTTTATATATTGTCGTGTTTCATCATGTGGTAATTGACGACGTAATGTTTTATACACATCACTCGCAGAAAATGTATTAATAGTTTTAGCCGCTTTGTTAATGTTATAAGTGCCTATAAACGTTTTTGCAACATTGCCTGCCCCCGTATTATAAGCGGCAATAGTACAAAATAACCGACTAGTCGTGTCATCAATCTTTCTTAAATAGCGATGATATAAAATATGTAAATAAGCACCACCAATTTCAATATTCTTATCACTATTATAAAGATACGAGGGTGCCAACACTTTTTCTTTGCCAAACAAATATTTTGTGGCATCTTTACCCGCACTCACCGGTACAATTTGCATCAAACCATACGCAGGTACATGAGATTTAGCCCGCGGATTAAAGTTACTTTCTGTTTCCATCACCGCATACATCAACGCAACCGGAATTTTTTCCTTTTTTGCAATTTGCTGAATACGCTGAGAATATTGAGCCGCTTTAGCTGATAAATTATCAGGTATTTTAAAAGTCAATTTAACAACCTTTTGAGCCGTATCCTTAAGCTCAACGGTTTCTACTTTCGCTTTACTAACAAAATCCGCTGCTTGTTGCTTTGCTTCAGGTTGACTAATATTACCCACCAATCCTTGCATCACTTTAGTGGTGGTAGACGGTTCGCCTGTCTTTACCACCTCTTTATGCTGCTTAATCTGCTCTTCAACTTTTTGTGCCACCACATCATTATTAAACGCTTGTTTTTCAGTGGTTAATAATAATTTGCTGATATTTTCTTGTGCTTTAGCTTGTATAGTCGCTAATGAATCGCCTTTATTCGCAAGCACTTCGACGACTACAATCCCTGTTGAAAAATCCACGGATTCACGCACGTCACCATTTTTTTCGTAATTAACCCAGCTTTTTTTATCACTGTTTTTAGAGCTACCCCACTTTTGGGTCATTTCTTGATTATACTGCTTTGAAGCCTGCTCATAGGTTTTTTGAAAATCATTAAAACCTGCTTCTAATGCAGTTTTATAATCAGAAAATTCTTGGTTAACCGTTTTTTTATAATCGTCAAATTCAGTGTTTGCTTGTTGTTTAGCACGGTAAGCTTCAAATTCATTTTCAGCAACCGCCTGAGTAGCCACCATTACCAATAACATGGATATTACTTTTTTATTCATTTAATCCTTCTCCAAAATAACCCATAAATATTTTTTCTGTGTCACACCATCAGACCATTGATCCTTCACACTCGCTTTGATATGTTGCGATTGCCCTTTCTTCGCTGAACTAATCACCGTAAAACTAATCACTGATGAATTATCAGCAACGCCATTTTTATTGACGGTAGTATGCTTATTCACAATGCTGTCTCGAGCAACCTCTAAACCGATGACAGAAGCTGATAATTGCTCTATCGCTCTATCAAAAAGTGCTTTATCGGTATTCGCAGGAATCACATGGCGTGCTGAACTTACAACTACTCCTTCTTTGGGTAATTGATTCACCCAGCAAGGTCGACCATTAATATCAAAAACGCGGGCATCACATTCACGCTGAGAACGAATATTATCGGTGCAAGCCGTTAATAACGACCCTATTAATAATAAAGAAACTTTATAGAATCCTTTCATACTTATATTTTTACCTAATTAATCATCTATATTATTAAATATACCATAAAAACTGAATACTTAACGGTGTGTCGTATACGTTAACGTCGCTTCAGTTGTCTGCATCGAGCCTTTATTTTGCTTACGCTTTAATGCTCTTGTTAAAGAAACCCCTTTTGAAGCATTGCCTTTGCTACCTTTTAAAATAAAATAATCACCATTATCATAATAACTCGGCAATTGTTTTATTTTTTTATTACTCGCAATCACTTGTAAATGTTCTACACCAAAAGGCGGAGTGACTTCAAAAGTCGCCACTTCCATATATTTATTGGCTTGATCTTGTGGAATATGACGAATAAATTTTTCATTACCTGAACCATCATTTAAATCCAATAAATACGATAATTGTTCGCCCTGTTTAGTCACATGACCAATAATATAATAATAACCCGCTTTATTTAATCTGACTAATAAACGAATAGTCTCACGAGCCTTATAATTTAATGAATTAGAACCTTGTAAAGTTTTAAGCTCAACTTGAAATTCATTACTCACCGCAATATTATCATTCAGCAATGCTTCAAATGATACTGCTTGAGGTTTGGCACGTAAACCTTTATACGCTGATTTTTCGACGGTGACACTCTTGGTTTTTAAGACGTTATAATCTAAATCTACCAAGTTATAACGTATAAAAATATCGCCATCTATCAAAATATTATATTCCCCTTCTAGGGTATATTTAGCGAGTTCAGGACGCGTTACGGTTTTTAAACCTTGCCGTATATTGGTATTTAATTTTGCTGCAAATGGGGTGACTTCTTGAGAATTTTTAGGTCGCGGCGGTTGCAAATAAATGGCTTGCTCAGTAATGCCTTTGGTTAAAGTTTTTGCGGCAAAGGCTAATGAACCGGCTTTACCTTCTAAGCGTTCTAATTCATGCTTTAATTCATCTAAATTAATATCAGGGCGAGGAGGATTTTTATAGCCGCCTAAAGCATTCGCAACCAAACGATGTTTATCATATTTTTCTGCTAAATTAACCACACTACTTAATACCCGATAACGCACCGCAGGCTTTAATTTCCTTGCTAATAAACGCTTATTTTTATTTATTTTTTTAGCTTGTCTATCTAGCTCAGCAATATATAACGGTAACGCCTGAACATTATCTAACCATACCTGAAAGCGTATTGAACCTTGTTCATTGGCTAAACGCTGATATTGAGCCCCTAAAATCGGCAAGTTTGTATGCGTATTCACTTTCACCACACTGCCACAATCACCTGAATGATTAGTACAACTTGCCACAATTTTGGAGACGTTAATTTGAATGCTACTGGCTAAATTATTAAGTGCATCGCGACGTGCTAAATCCGTATTTTCGCCATAACCATTACCAACAATACGTTGCGTCGCTTTTTCTTTAGACGGTGATTGAGCTGTGATACTCGCAGGTTTATTAATCGGTTCATAGGATTGAACCGCTTTTTGAGGTGCGACGGGGCGTTTCTTAAGCCCCATTTCTACATCAAGCTCATCAAACGCGGCTTTTTGTGCGGCGGCATTATGAACTTGAGAGCCTGCTTGGCTTCTTGTTAAAGTTTTAGATGCGACTCGAGATTGTAAGCTCTTGTTAGCGTCGTTTTTTATAGGCGGCGTCGCAGCACAACCACTCAACACAATGACACTCCCTATCATAAGTTTTAGTGTATTTTTAACATACTGCATACGACCGTCCTATCAACTATTATTTAGATTTTTTTAGACTATTGATATAAAAACTTTCAACTTTTTCCCTTGCCCACGGCGTTTTACGCAAAAACGTCAAACTCGATTTTAGGCTAGGATTACTTTTAAAACAATTCAGCTTAAGCTCAACTGCTAGCTCATCCCAGCCATATTCATCAACAAGCTGACTAACAATATTACTCAGTGTCATGCCATGTAAAGGGTCTTTATTTTTACGCGGCTGACTAAGATACGGTGACATTATTTTTCAACCGCAGGGGCTGATTCTGCCTGCTCTGATTTTTTCACTCTAATTTTGCTGCCTAAAATATCTTTACCATTTAAATTTTTCATCGCCGCTTTGGCTTCACCTATTTTAGGCATTTCAATAAATGCAAAACCCTTTGAGATGCCGGTTTCTTTATCCATTACTAAATCACACGATTGCACCTTGCCATAGGTTTCAAATAACACACGTAATTCAGCCTCTTTCATATTCCGTACCAGATTACGAATCAGTAATTTCATCTTGTTTGACCTAAAATAATTAAACGTTTTATATTAAAATATGTTGTACAGTACATCGGTTTACATATTGCTACCGCATTTCCCTTCACCACATTTACCTTCCATAGCCTTGGTTTTCGGCGTCTCTTTACCTTGTTTCATTTTAGGCATGGGTTTATTACCAGCACAACTACCTTCAGCTGTTTTTTCCAACGCACCTTCAGGCATCATTTTGGCACCACATTTCCCTTCACCACAGGCACCTTCTTGCATTTTTGAACTCTGTTTTTCAGCTAATTGCATATAACCTGATGCAAGTTCTTTTAATTCAAATGGGTTTTCACTTGCACTCACATTTACAGTTGCTAATAATGTCGTGCTGATTGCGGTTGCCATTAAAGGCATTTTTATTGTTTTCATGATGATAAACCTATCAATTTAGTTAATTAAGAAAATAGTCGCTAAGCCTAAAAAGGACATAAAACCAATCACATCGGTGACGGTTGTTAATAACACCCCGCCCGCTAAAGCTGGGTCAATACCGCGTTTATGTAAAAATAATGGAATTAACACCCCTGCTAGAGCTGCACAACTTAAAGTAATTACCATCGCTCCGCCTAACATAAGACCTAAGCTATAATTTGAGAACCAAAAACCAGCGACACTGGCAACAATGGTTGACCAAACTAAACCATTTAATGCCCCTACTGATAATTCTTTAAGTAAAAAAGAGCCGGCATTAGATGAAGAAATTTGATGTAAGGCTAATCCTCGAATCACTAAGGTTAAGGTTTGGCTACCGGCAATCCCACCCATACTTGCCACCACTGGCATTAAGACGGCTAAAGCCACAATTTCTTCGATAGTGGCTTCAAATAAACCAATCACCCATGATGCTAAAAAGGCGGTAAATAAATTAACCCCTAGCCACACAGCACGTCGTTTAGCACTGACTAAAACCGGTGAAAATAAGTCGTGTTCTTCGTCTAGCCCCGCCGAGATTAAAACAGCATGATCCGCTTCTTCGCGTACCACATCTAAGACTTCGTCTAAGGTAATACGCCCTTCAATACCGCCTTGCTCATTAACCACAGCCGCAGATATCATGTCTTTACGTTCAAAAATAAGCGCGACTTCTGAAACCGGCATATTTAAGCTAATCGCTTCGACTGTATCATTCATTAATGATGAAATTAACACGGCGGCTTTATTGGTTAACACACTCGAAATAGCGACCATGCCTTCATATTTACCGTTATCATCAACGACAATTAAGCTATCCATATTCGATGGTAGTTTATCTTGCTGGCGTAAATACGCTAAAACACTGTCTACTGTTGAACTCTTTTTAACGGTCAATACATCTAAACGCATTAATCTTGCTGCGGTATGTCCATCATAAGACAATGCAGACTCAAGGCGGCTATCACTTTGAATATTGAGAATTTTTTCACGAATTGTCGCAGGAAAGTCACTGACTAAATCAGCAACCTCTCTTGATTCCAAGTGATTAACCGAGGCAATTAAATCTTTGGCCGAACTATGGTCAATCAAACCTACCCGCACTTCACCTTGCAATGCAACTAGCACTTCACCCATGACTTCTGTTGATATTACCGTCCAAATTTGATAACGATAATCAATCGGTAAAGACCTGAGTAACAACGCAATTTCAGTTGCATGTAAATCATGTAAATGAGCACGAGCATCATAAAGCGTGCCATTTTCTAGGTCATACATAATTTGTTCTAAATGTAACTCGGCGGTATCTTGAGGTCGTACTGACATGTTCATCCTTTGCATCTATGTGTAATGGAAGCGTAAATTCAATCTATAACCAGCCTTTATTAAAGCCAGTTATAGATAAATTTTACAAACATAAGGCAAATAATCATTTACCTTATGTTCAAACTGAAAAAATTAACCGCGATGCGATTGTATTTTTTCTTTATGTTTAATAATTTGGCGATCTAGTTTAGAGACCATATGATCGATAGCGACATACATGTCTTCTTGCGTATCTTCAGCAAATAAATTTGCACCACTTAAATGAACGGTTGCTTCTGCTTTTTGCTCTAATTTTTCAACTGTCAAAATAACATGTATATCCATAACATGATCAAAATGACGTTTTAATTTACCTATTTTATCTTCAACGCTTTGTTTCATCGCGTCTGTTACGTCGATATGATGACCTGTGATACTAATTTGCATAATTTTAAACTCCTAATAATCTTTAAAAAACAATTGTCATTATACTACACGTTCACTGTCGGGCGTGACTTTTAAAACAGTCGCTTCCGCTGGCTTGACGAGGGAATAGCCAGTGCTTCACGGTACTTTGCAATCGTGCGCCGCGCCACATTAATGCCTTTTTCTGCTAAAAAATCAGCTATCTTCTTATCACTTAAGGGTTTAACAGGATTTTCATGCTCAATTAACTCTTGAATAAATGCCCGAATAGCGGTTGCAGAACATTCGCCACCACTGGCAGTCGATACATGACTAGAGAAAAAATATTTTAATTCCACAATCCCTGTTGGTAAATGCATATATTTTTGGGTTGTCACCCGAGAAATAGTCGATTCATGCAGCCCTAAATCTTCGGCAATTTCCTTTAGCACCAGAGGCTTCATCGCCATATCACCCTGCTCTAAAAAATCTAACTGCCGTTCAATAATACTACAGCCTACTCTGAGCAAAGTATCATTACGGCTATGTAAACTTTTGATAAACCAACGTGCTTCTTGTAAATGTTCACGCAACCGCACGTTATCATCATCCTTTTTTCCCCGCTGAATCATTTTTGAATACACCGTATTCACTTGTAACTTAGGTGAAATATCAGGATTCAAACTCACTCGCCATTCACCCGATGCGGTTTTCTGTACAAATAAATCCGGCACCACACAATCTGATACCACGGTAGCAATACTTTCGCCCGGTCTAGGCTCTAAAGAACGCACTAATGCGGTTACTTCCGCTAATTCTATCTCGGACAAAGCTAAACGTCTTAATAATTTTGCTTTATTCTGTGATGCTAAATCATCTAAAAACTCATTCACTAACCGTAATGCACTCACCTTAAAAGGCGTATCGTCATCTAATTCTGCTAACTGTATACTTAAACAGTCTTTTAAATTTTCTGCCGCCACGCCAATGGGGTCAAAACGCTGGACACGATGCAAGACCGCCTTAACTTCGTCTAAGGTTAATTCCTCTAATGTATCGCTTAAACTGTCGAAAATCTCATTAATGGCCACCATCAAATAACCGGATGTGCCGACTGAATCAATAATCGCTAACGCAATTTCACGATCTCTTGCAGATAACGGTGCCATTTCCACCTGCCATATTAAATGCTTATATAAACTATCAGGCTCACTACGTTGTGCTGCAAAATCTGCATTTTCCGTGACTGCATTAGTGACTTTGATTCCCGTTTGCTGTGGTTCAAACACATCATCCCAAGAACTATCAACCGCTAATTCATTGGGCATTAGCTCTTCTGAGCCTTCACTATTTATCTCATCAGTTTGATTATCAACTTTATCTTCTGTGATTGGCTGTTCATTTGCACCCAGATTATCCTCAATCACTTCGAGCATAATATTAGAATCTAATGCCTGTTGTATTTCTTGCTGTAAATCCAAAGTAGACAGTTGTAATAATTTAATCGCCTGCTGTAATTGCGGGGTCATCGATAATTGCTGCCCCATACGCAGTTGTAATGATTGTTTCATTAAATTTTCCTGTCTGTTACTAAGTCCAAATTAAAAATTGCCCTTACAAGCTAAAATCATCGCCTAAATAAACCTTGCGTACTTCTTCATTCGCAATAACCTCTGCCGTAGTGCCTTCTGCAATCACGTTACCCGCATTAAGAATATAAGCTCGATCACAAATGCCCAATGTTTCGCGAACATTATGTTCAGTAATTAATACCCCAATATTACGTTCTTTTAAATGGGCGATAATACTTTGAATTTCTAAAACCGATAGCGGGTCAACGCCTGCAAAGGGTTCATCTAATAAAATAAATTCAGGATCAGTTGCTAATGCACGGGCTATTTCCACTCGTCGCCGCTCACCACCTGATAACGCCATGCCCTTACTTTCTCGAATATGGCTAATACTAAATTCATTTAATAAATCATCAATAATCATGTTTATTTGCGGCTTTTTCAGATCCTTGCGTAACTCCAATACCGCCCGTAAATTATCTTCTACACTCAACTTTCTAAACACCGAGGCTTCTTGTGGCAAATAACCCACTCCCATTTGAGCTCGTTTGTGCATCGGATAATGCGTAATATCTAACTCGTTATAAAAAATAGCTCCGCCATCAGTACGCACTAAACCCACTAACATATAAAAGCTGGTGGTTTTTCCTGCTCCATTCGGGCCTAATAAGCCCACGATTTCATTACTCTGTACGTGTAATGACACGTCATTCACCACCTGACGCTTACCATATTGCTTCATAATATGTTGAGCCGCTAACATAGCCATCGTTTACAACCCTAGCTCATTATTTTCTACTGAGGTGTCTTGACTCGAACGCAAAATAACATGCACTCTTTGATTTACCAGACTTTCATCACCCGCCTTAATAATTTCACTAATACGGTCATACACAATACGTTCACTTGCGGTACTATTCTCACCCTGCCAAACCTGTGCTTGTTGCGTCATAATTAAGACTCTAATTTTAGTCTTATATTCCATCACTAATGAGTGACCATGCACATCTTCTTTGCCCTCTTCAGGGGTTTGGGTAAATTTAACCGGCTTACCGGTAGCAATTAATTTATAAATATCGCGGTCTTTACTAAAAACGGTCACTTTATCCGCCTCTAAGGTCATGCTTCCCTGTTTAATCACTACTTGACCGGTATAAATACTTAAACCTTGTTTTTCATCATAAAACCCTGCATCTGATTCCAAAGTAATTGCATCATCAAGCGGTTGCTCAAGCTCATCAGCTACCGCTATTAAAGGCTGACTGCCGAGTAATAACACTAAATAAGCGATTAATACTTTAATGAACATGACGTCTGCCCTTCACTGCTTTTAATAATTTAATATATAAAGGCTGTTGATAAAAAAATTCTAGCCCAATGCCTGATATAACTTCTGAATTTGTGGTTAATTCCGCCCATGCGGCGGTTTCTGCATATGCTTTATCAGGCTCCAACATTAAATCCCGTGTTTTAATTTTAATCGCTCCTAACTGTGCTGACTTGCTTGCCGCACGGCTAATCAGTACCGCATCGTTTAAAAAAATAGTTTGCCCATTTGCTGACATACGCCCAGATTCGGCATTAATCACCCAAGGCGGTATCACTTTTTCTGGTTGGTACACCGTCACAATCGGATCATTAAATTGCATCTCATCATTATGGCTTTCATGTTGCAGTGAACTTGCATCTAAACGCTGTACGGGTATACCTTGTTCGTTCATTTCAATTTTAGTGTAACCTTTGGAAAAATAATCGATTTTACTGTATTCAGCGACCTTAACCACTTTAAGCAACGGTGCTTTAGCTTGATTCAGTAACCAAATAGAGCTTAAAAAAACCAGTACTAATACAATACTGCCTTTATACGCTAATAAATTCATCAATTAAGCACAATAACTAGCGACAATAGCGTCTAATTGGTTTTGAGCTTGCAAAATAACATCACAGACTTCTCGCACCGCACCCTGCCCCCCTAACGCCTTAGTTTGCCAAGCAACATAAGGTAAAATAAATTCATTTGCATCTTGCACTGCAATCGGCAAACCTACTTGCGTCAGCACCGGCAAATCAATTAAATCATCGCCTACATACGCCACTTGCTCCGCGCCACAGCCCACCGTCGCTAAAATTTCTTTAAACGCAATTCGCTTATCAGATTGCCCTAAATACACTAATTCAATACCTAAATTTTTCATTCTTAAGGCAACCGGTTTTGAAGCCCGACCTGAAATAACTGCCACCTTAATACCGACACGCTGCATCAAACGAATCCCTAAACCATCTTGGGTATTAAAGCCCTTATATTCTTGCCCTTTATTGTCAAAAAATAAACGGGCATCGGTCAACACCCCATCGACATCAAGCACCAATAATTCTATTTTTTTTGCTTTCTCTAAAATCTCACTGTTTAGCTTATCGACCATCTTAATTATATTTACATTGAATAAAAAATTTCTTAAGCTAATATTGTGCCATAAATAATATTTTTAACCACTGCCTTTTAAAATTCTATGTCAAAAAAACACACTCACCTACTGTGGATAGTGATAAATACCTGTAAATTGATTTACCGTTACCCATGGCTATTATCGGTTTTTTTTATTTTGGGGGGAATTAATTATTATTATGAAGTCAGTATTGCTCGCCCCAAACAAAGCTATCACGGTGTTCCACAGGCTCAACAGTGGCACAATTCTTCAGCATGGTTTCGTATCTTACGCAATCCACATTTTATGATTGGTTATTCTGATTTACGCGGCAATCCGTTGTGGGTCAGCTATCAAATACAGCCTGTTGCTAAAAATAGCCGTTCTTTAAAGCGTCCGAGTTCGTTTAAATCTGATTGGCGTAGTTTGCATCGTGTAAAACATAAAGATTATACCGGCAGCGGTTATGACCGTGGGCATATGGCACCTAATTACGCTATTTCCCGTTTATATGGAAAATCAGCCCAACTTGATAGCTTTTTTATGAGCAATATCACGCCACAACGTCCCAAGCTAAACCGCAAATTATGGCAGCGACTGGAAGAAGTTGAAATTAATTATTTTACGAAACTCAGTGACAAAATATGGGTAATGACAGGTACTATTTTTGACGATAATTCAGCACATTTAAAATCAGCGGCTCATGTAAAAATACCGACTGCATTTTATAAAATATATATCAGGGAAGATAACAACGAGACACCTTATGCACTTGCGTTTATCATGCCACAAAACGTTAAAGGGACAGAAGCTTTAACACAGTATTTAAGTACCATTGATGAGATTGAACAGCGGACAGGCTTAGATTTTTTCAGTGAATTAGAAGATGGTATAGAAGATAAACTAGAAGCGTCTATTTTACCAAAATCGTGGAAATTGAATGCGGTTGCCCGCTTAAAAAGTCGTTATTAAGAAATGTACATGCACTTATCATGTCATGTACATTTCCGGCAATACAATGTTCAGTATTAAGCTAAGTTAATGCCTAACATAGCCGCAACATCCATGCCTAAAAAGACAGTTGCACCTAGCATTGCATAACACACAACGGCTAACAATATATGTACCGCTAAGATTCCCTTCGGAGCAACGCCTGTTTTGCGACGTTTCATTGCAGCAAGCAATCCTAAAGCGATAATAATAACCGCTAGAACGATATTAATATAAATCGCTGTTTCACCTAAAAGAGCTGCTCCAATAGCGAAAGCAGACCCTAATAACGCACTAGCAGCATGCATAATGCTAGAAGAAGGAGCGACGTACGCACCACGAAACAAATTAATCGCGATCATTAGACCTAAAATAGCCGTAATCGTAAAAGTACAAAATGCTGCAGTCATTAAAATCATAAATTTTCCTTATTTATTTTTTACATTAATAAATTTAGGGGCAAAATTGCACCCTATCACGCCGATGTAAAATATCAGCGAGCCGGAAAGTATACAGCGAGTAAATTCACAAGGAAATAGCCCTACCCAAAAAATATATATTTTTTAGAGTCTCATCATAAATTAAGGATAAAATACGTCTCGCTTTAGGCAGAAGGCTGAAATTTATCACGTAAAAAATCAGCCATGGACACCGCCACTTCAGGAAAATCCTGTAGCACCTGTTTGTTTTGTGTAATCAACGGCACGTCTAAATATTGAGCCAATGCCACAAACTCACAATCATAGGACGAACAGCTACTTTTTGCAGCTAAGGTCAACACATGCGATGACGGCACATGAAAATCATGTTCTGAAAAAAGCGTTTCTGCCAGCGATTGAAACTGTAAACTTTTCTCAAGGCTTATTACTTTTTGGCGTAGACACTGGGTTAAGACATTACGAAATTCACTCTTCCATATTATCGGAGCTACCCATTCAGGTTCTAATTCAAATAAGGCATCAACCGAATCTGCATACACCGTAGGCAATAAAAAATAAGCAATAATATTGGTATCAACAACAATCATGGTCGCCCTTCAGCTACAGCTTGTTCAATCATTTGCGAGGTTACAAAATTAGATTTAATCTTCGCTCGTAAGGCTTGAATATCGGCTAAACGCTCTTCAGGTTTTATCTTTTTTGGAAATAAACGCTCCTCTAAACACACAATCACCTCATTACTCACTGTTCGGTGATGTTGTTCTGCAGTCGTTTTCAACTCATAATAGAGTTCAGTGGACATATTCGTAATAGTGACCGTTGGCATAAACAGATTTCCCTAAAAAAACAAAAAAATATTATGCAATAGCTACTGTTATTACACAATCTAAATTACTTTTTACTTACGCGCTTCTTAACGAAGAAATAGCATTGTTTGACTTATGTATATAAATATCACATACTAAAAAATATCATTTTAGATAAAGGTTATATTTATGCACTCATTAGAACAACTTCAAAAACAACAAGTAGGACTAAGGCTTCCTAAATATTTAATAGAACATATAGATGAATTGAGTAAAGAATATGAACTTAATCGAACCGACATTATTATAGAATCTATTAAATCCTATTTAGAAAAACAAGAAGCACACGCATTTTATGATAGTTTTGATAAATCCTGTAAAGAGCTAAAAGAAGTGCTAAATGACCCTAAAAAAGCTGACAAACTACAAACATTAGATGAGCTTTTAGATGAGTTATAAAATTATAGCCTTAAACACATTTTCATTTAAACTAAAGAAATTATCTAAAAAATACAAACGCATCAAACTAGATTTACAAGCATTAGCAAAAGAACTAAAAAACAATCCGAAAGCGGGTATCCCTTTACAGCATAATTGTTACAAAATACGAGTTAGCAACACTTCAATACCAACCGGTAAAAGTGGAGGGTTTCGCGTTGTCTATTATTTTATAGGTGAAAATAATCACCTTTATCTTATGACTATCTATTCAAAGACTCAAAAAGAAACCCTTTCAGACAATCAACTTTTAGAACTACTAAAAATCAATGATTTAGTTTAAAACGCATATTTATCAATCCTCAATAGTGTTAAACCCAATCCACTTAGAGATGCGTAGCTTTTAAAAATGCGATATTGGGGCGTAGGCTTTAGCCTACTATTTTAAAAGGTAGACTAAAGTCTA
>ENA-ORXI01001711-ORXI01001711.1-sediment-metagenome-genome-assembly--contig:-NODE-1711-length-16769-cov-22.844776_pt1 | contig 16769 bp, 13 predicted proteins | sample MGYA00237861_ERZ511468 | MGnify/ENA primary metagenome ERZ511468 (study PRJEB26299, sample SAMN06266213) | sediment metagenome | isolation source: Hudson Canyon methane seep mesocosm | place... | reverse complement strand
AAAAGAAAAACCACTTTCCAATCAACGGTACGGTTTTTATGGTGAAAATAGATACCACTGCATTTAGTTAATGCGGCATACAATAAGTCTGTCCCAACAGCAATGGCAGGTGATATGCCAAAGCCTAAAACTAGGATGGGTGTCATTAATGACCCGCCTCCCACGCCCGTTAATCCAATAACTAAACCAACTAAAGCGCCCGCTGCGATATGAAAAAGTTCCACAATAAATAAGCTGTATCTGTAAAAAAGAGAGCAAATATAACGGAAGTTGTATATATTTAAAAGTGATTTAAAAATATATTGTTATTCCAAAAAGAGATAATAATGAAGTTGCAACAATTACGATACTTACTGGAAATTGAAAAACAAAACTTAAATATATCTAAAGCAGCTGTTGTTTTGTGTACTTCTCAATCAGGCGTTAGCAAACAAATCAAGTTATTAGAGGATGAGCTTGGAGTCGAGTTATTTGAACGTAATAGTAGAAAACTAACGGCATTAACAACAGCTGGAGAGCGTATTGTTGTCTTGGCTAAAAAAGTTTTAAATAAAGTTGATGATATTAAGCAAGTGGCTGCTGAATTTACTAATGAGCCAAAAACAATTAGTATCGCAACAACACATACACAGGCACGTTATGTTTTACCTATTGTAGTAGAACGGTTTTTAACTAAATATCCAGATATTAATTTAAATTTACAGCAAGGAACACCTGAGCAAGTGGCTGAGTTGTTAGAGCAGAATGAAGTTGATATGGCTATTGCTACGGAAGTTTTAGCGAGCAGGGAATCGTTGGTCTCTTTGCCTTGTTATCAGTGGAGTAGGAGTATTATCGTTAAAAAAGACCATCCCTTAGCTATTAAAGCTAAGGTGACTCTGGATGATATTGTTCAGCACCCTATTATTACTTATGTGCAGGGATTTACAGGTCGGTTTAAGCAAGATGAAGTGTTTAAACTGCATCAATTACAACCTAATATAGTTTTAACTGCGGTGGATGCGGATGTTATTAAAACTTATGTTCGACTGGGGTTGGGGGTTGGTATTATTGCAAATATGGCGTATAGCCAAGAGCAGGACAAGGATCTGAGCGTATTAAATGTAGAGCACTTGTTTGGGGTTAGTACTAGTCAAATTGCTGTAAAAAAAGGAAAAGCTATAAAGCCACATCTTTACCCTTTTATTGAAATGTTTGCACCTCATTTAACACAGAGCATAATTAAGAAAGCAATTGAATGTAATGATTTAGAGCAGCGAAGAAGGCTGTTTTTAGGTATTTCGGTTCCTCGGCTTTAAGGTTTGTAAGCAGGTTAGTTAGTCTGTTTATGTGGCGGGAGATTTAAAGGATAGGTGTGAGATTAAGATTGAGGGGGATAGGTGTTTTTATAGGTTATATCACTCGTTTCTGTGTCATATAACCTATTTCTAGGTCATTTAAAAGCACCGAGGTATACTTGATTGCTCATGAGTTCCCTCGTTTTTAGTAATATTTTAAAGGTGGTGTGATTATTGCTGTAATGGAGGGTTTGTTCCTGCTTGTTATGTTTGTTGTTTACAGAAGAAAATAGCCATAATCTAGCCCATTATTTTGTAATCAGCTTACTGAAATAATTAGATGAGCCTTTAAGAAACTGGGAAGTATTCTGTTTTGCACCCTCCCTTTTTTTGGAAAAGGGGACGCTGCCTTCTAATGCGTCACTATTAAATCCATGTGTAATGAGGGAAAGAAGGGGAGCTAATACATTCAATAATAAAACTACAGATAAGAATAAATCAGGAATTTACTGATTATGTATAAACCTATGGTATGAGAAAAAATGGGCAATTGTAAAAAAGTTTTAAGTTTAATCGTAGTATCAGGCATGTTGGCATTTTCAGCTAATAGTTACTCAGAAACCAACTCTGCTGAGATAGCTGAAGTTAAAGAGCCTCTAGTCGTCGCTGTTACTAAAAAAAATGTCTATAAAGTTAATCCTGGCGATGTGATAGAAATTAATGTTTGGAAAGAAGAAGGCATGACTCAAGAGGTTTTAGTTAGACCTGATGGAGGCATATCATTTCCATTAGTTGGTGACCTTATTGTACAAAACTTAAGTTTGGTCGAAGTTGAGCAAAAAGTAACCGAAATATTAACTAAGTATTTGGCTGACCCCGTTGTAACCGTACTAGCTAAACAATTATTAGGTAATAAAATATATGTTATTGGGCAGGTTAATAAACCAGGTGAATTTGTTGTAAATAGATATATTGATATTATGCAAGTACTCAGTATGGCTGGAGGTATGACTCCTTATGCCGCAGTAAACGATATACTTATTTTACGTAGAGATGTTAATGGTAAGCAGCAAGCAATAGAGTTTGAGTATGGTGAGATAGAAGATGGTGATGCACTGGAAACGAATATAGTCATGCAAGCAGGTGACGTTGTTGTTGTACCTTAGTTGGCTTTATTAATAACAATATCAAAACCTATATGTATACCTGTGTCTTCTGCCATTATAACTGATGTTGATATCATGCCTCACGCACTTGATGGAATGATGATGTTCTTAAACAACTCACAGATTTATAAAAAATTAGAGTTGTTCTTAACTGTAGGAACGACCTATTGGTTGCGACTGGAACAAAAGCAGTCACCAGCACTTTGTTAAATTTGCTCCTGCTCATCCTCTTGATCGATATGATTAAATCAGAAATACAGGAATGGCAATTGAGGGGAAATATATTGTTGCAGTACTTTCAGTGGCTTAAATCTGTAACGGCCTCAGTCTAATATGACTTTTATAAGGGGCTTGAAGCTTATGGATAATCAAGTAATTATATGAAATACCATTTTTTTAGAGTAGTTGATCAGCAGTCAATTATTCTATGTATACCACTTTTAGCTATTTCTATTGCTTCTGTTCAAGCAAAAGAAATATATTTCCAACCATCTATCAATATACGAACAGAGTTTGATGATAATAAACAATTAAGAACGGAAGAATCACTTGCTGGTATTGATCTTTCATCTTATGGCATTATTACTGCGGCTGTTGCAAGAGCGGGTGTAAGGTCTAATAGGTATGAGGTATCTCTTGATAATAAAATTAGTATAAACAGATATAAAAGTGAGTTTGATTTAGACAGTGATGATTATAATTTTAATTTAAGCTCTAGCTACAATGTGACAGAAAGAAGCCGTCTAGGCTTAAATGGAAGCTATACTAGAGATACAACATTAACGAGTGAACTTGAAGATACTGGAACTGGCTTTGTACAAAATAACCTTAATCGACAACAATGGTCTATTACGCCTGATTGGAGTTATTCATTATCAAATACTCAATTTTTACAAGCTAGTTATACGCATTCAGAAATTGACTATGAAGAATCTGCTAGGAGTTCTTTAGCTGACTATTCGATTGATAATGTCTCTTTTAGTTTTAGTCAGCAATGGACACCGTTGTTGAGTAATAATTTAAGTGTTACTGCTATGTCTTTTAGAGTGCCTAAGATTAACAGTGGTCAAGGGTTATATAGCAGCCGGGATACTACAGAATATAGTGTAAACCTTGGTGCTGACTATCAAATATCTCCAACTTGGTCGACATCATTATCAGTTGGAAAAAGGTTTACTAATACAGAAACAACACAACTCGTTGATACCCCATTTGAGCAAGCTACATCTGACGATGTAACAGGGTTGGTTTTTTCATTAAGTGTAGATAAAAAATTTGAAGCAGGAAGTGCTAATGTTAGGTACTCTAGGTCAACTAATGCACAGGGAAATGGTTTGTTACAGGTGCAAGATATTATTGCTGCTAATTACACGTATAAATACAGTCCAACGTTGCAATTTTCTTTAAATGGAAGTGCAAAGGTTACATCATCATCAGGAAGTGAGGATGACGGGAATGATCGAAATAATTTTAGTATTAGCCCTTCACTTAGGTGGGAAATTGACAGGCAAGTAAGTTTAACGGCAAATTATCGATACAGAGCACAAACGTTTGAAATAAATGATGAAAAAGCAGAATCGAACTTAGTCTCTTTAACTTTTAATTATCAGTGGAATAAATTTAAAACGCAAAGATATTAAACAGAAACTTAGTTGATTTTAGTGGAATAATTTACACAATATAGATTTATAGAGGGTTAATAGTGGAAGAGCAAGCAGAAAAGGGGATACAGGATTATCTCGGAATGTTAAAACGTAATAAAAACAAAATGCTGGTCATTGCTTTGGTCGCATTTGTTTTAACAGTTATTATTGCAGTTAAATGGCCAGCAACATATAGATCAACGGCGACTATTCTGATTGAGCAACAAGAAATTCCGCAAGACTTAGTCCGTTCAACAGTAACCAGCTTTGCTGATCAGCGAATTCAAGTGATTAGTCAACGGGTAATGAGTTCGGTTAATTTAAAAAAGATTGTCGAAAAATTTGATCTTTATAAAAAAGAGCAAAAAGTAGACCCTATTAGTGTCGTGCTTGATGAAATGCGGGAAGATATTAATTTGTCCATGGTGAGTGCCGATGTGATGGACCCTATCAGTGGTCGTCCTATGCAGGCAACGATTGCTTTTACCTTGTCATTTGAAAGTGAATCAGCCAAAAAAGCCCAACAAGTAGCCAATGAGCTGGTTAACCTTTATTTAAACGAGAACTTAAAAAGACGCTCAGAAATTGCTACAGAAGCAACAAGTTTTTTGGCAATCGAATCGAAAAAACTAGCTCAATTGATGTCAGTTTTAGAAAGAAAATTAGCTACTTTTAAAGAAAGAAATGAGAGTAGTCTTCCTGAGCTGCAATCGTTAAACATGTCCTTAATGGATAGAACAGAGCAGCAATTGATGGAAACCAATCGCCAGGTTTCTTCAGCTGATGATCGATTGGTCTATCTGGAGGCTGAATTGTCACAGATGGAACCAAATATGACGGTTTTTTCTGAAACAGGGCAAAGGATTTATGGCTCAAAAGACAGGCTTAAAACGTTGGAAGCTCAGCTTATTACTTTAAAGGCAAAGTATGCTGGTACGCATCCTGATGTGGTTAAAATGGAAACGGAAATAGCAGCTTTAGAAAAGGATGTTGGCGGGGTTGATAAGCTTGAGATAGCAAAGCAGTTAAAAGGTAAACAAGCAGAATTAACGGTAATGTCAGATCGATATTCAGCTGATCATCCTGATGTAAAAAAAATTAAACAGCAAATTAGTCGTTTGGAAGAAGCCTTGAGCCTCCCAGCTAAAGAAAAAAAGGTACTGGATACCAAACCAGATAACCCCGCATATATTCAATTATTAGCACAGTTAAATGTAGCGAAAGTTGAGAGGGATACGACAATACAGCTTAAAAATAAGTTGCTTGCAAAATTAGAAAAATATGAGCAAGGTTTGCTAAAAGCCCCTCAGGTTGAAAGAGAATATTTGGAAATGACACGAGAATACGACAATACAATGTTGAAATTTCGTGAAGTAAAGGCCAAGCAAATGGAGGCAGATATGGCTCAAGCAATGGAAAAAGATCGTAAGGCTGAAAAGTTTTCATTAATTGAACCCCCCATCTTTCCAGAAGAACCGTTTAAACCAAATCGTAAAGCCATTGTCTTTTTAGGTTTTATATTGTCATTAGGTTTAGCTGTTGCATTCGCTATTATTAAAGAGGCATTAAATTCAGCTATTTATGGTTCTAGAGCATTAATGGCTGCTACTGGAGAATTACCTTTAGTTGTTATTCCATTTATCGAAAATGCCGAAGATATTGCGGTAAAAAAGAAACGTAAAATAAGAATTGTTTCGGTACTCGTGGCAGGGGGTATTGCTATTATCCTAATATTCCATTTTGTTATTATGCCATTAGATGTTTTATGGTATGTGTTGTTTAGAAAGGCGGGGTTAAATCAGCCAGGTTAATCAAAGAACTTGTTATGCATAGGTCTCTGAAATGACGAAGTTTATAAGGCTACAGGGTTAAATAGAGTTATTCTTATCGGTAGGAGAGGACTATTGGCCTCGACAGGAATAAGGCCGAGAGCAGTCGCGGCCAATAGGCCCTCCTACTTTATAGCATGAAAATTAATTAAAATTAAAGATACAAAATGGAACGAATAAAAAAAGCTCTAGAAAAAGCACAGCAACAAAGGCAAGATACAATTGGACAATCGCCTTCAGCTGATGACAATACCGAAGTGGTTACACATAACACCCAAGAAATTGAATATTCAAAATCGCAAAATATAGCGGTATCTGAAGAGCTTTTAAGACAAAATAGAGTTGTAGCAGGGCTAGATGATGATCCGAGGTCTGATCTATATAAAATGCTTAGAACTAAAGTTCTGCAAAAAATGCAGGCAAATAATTGGAATGTATTAGCGGTAACCAGCCCAACTCGTGGGGCGGGTAAATCACTAACAGCAATAAACTTGGCAATTAGTATTGCAATGGATGCTAACTATTCTGTTTTATTAGCAGATTTAGACTTAAGAAGCCCCAGTATCCATGATTATTTTGGAATACCAAGTGAATCAGGTTTAAGTGATTATTTTTCAGGTGAAAAAACAATATCAGAGTTATTGGTACACCCAGGTTTAGAAAAGATGGTCGTTTTACCTGCTGGCCGTCCCATTAAACGTTCTTCTGACTTACTTTCAACACCAAAAATGATGGAATTGGCTAATGAATTAAAGCAACGATACCCAGATAGAATTGTTGTCGTTGATTTACCACCATTATTACAGACAGATGATGCCATGGTTTATATGCCAAATGTTGATGCTTGTGTTTTGGTCGTTGCAGAAGGGGAAAGTAGTGAAGATGAAGTTAAAAAGAGTATTCAAATGATTGATAAAAATAAATATATAGGATCAATTTTAAACAAATCAGCTGAAGTTGATTCGGCAATTGAAGCATACTAAGCAATGTATAAAGCATTTTATGGTTTTACAGAATCACCTTTTACCTTAACACCAGATCCATCATTCCTTTATCTAAGTAAACAGCATGAAATGGCTTTAACCATGCTTAATTATGGTTTACAGAGTGAGGCGGGTATTTCAGTTATATCAGGTGAAGTGGGCGCGGGTAAAACAACCCTTATTAGGGAGGTGTTAAATAATCTGCAAGATGATACAGAAATAGGCTTAATTTCCAACGCACATAGTGCTTTTGGTGATTTATTGCAGTGGGTATTGATGGCTTTTAATATCAACACAGAAGCCAAAGATAAAGCTGGGCGATATCAAATCTTAATGGATTTTTTGATTGATAATTATGCAAATAATAAAAAAACCATATTGATTATTGATGAAGCGCAAAATATGGATGCTGAAACTCTGGAAGAATTGCGTCTAATATCAAATATCAATGCAGATAAACATCTCGTTCTACAGCTGGTATTGGTGGGGCAGCCTGAATTATTAGAGTTAATGCAAAAGCATGAGTTAAGGCAGTTAGCTCAGCGTGTTTCAGTAGACTACAAACTTAAAGCATTGGGATATAAAGAAACAGTAGCTTATATCAAGCATCGGCTGGTTGTTGCTGGAGGAAATGAAGATATACTTGATAAGTATGCTATTGCCGCAGTGTATTATCACAGTGGCGGCGTTCCTAGATTAATTAATACCTTATGCGATTTTGCATTAGTGTTTGGTTTTTCTGAAGGCCTGGAAAAGATTGATCTGGATATTATGTTAGATGTAATAAAAGGTAAACTTTTAGGGGGTATTTTCCCTGTAACACTTAAAGAAAATAAAGAACAAAGCAAAGTCAGACAGCTTATCCAGCAAGCATTAAATATTGATATACAAACTATAATCGATGAAGATGTTGATCTTGAATTGAATGAGTTGTAGGCAGTCTATTTAAACTACTTTTTAGCGATGTTTTTTGAAAATGTTAATTAAAGTAGGAGGGGCCTATTGGCCGCGACCGAAACAAGACAAAGAGCAGTCGCGGCCAATAGGCCCTTCCTACAGATAGAATAACTCGGGTTTTTTGTAACCCTGAGGATTGTATGTACCAAGGTATAATCAATTTAACATTTTTGTAGGCTAGAATAAATTTTAACTTACGAAAATCTTACAAGTTTAAGGGCAGGCCCGTTATAAATCGTAGGATGGGCAGAGAAGCTTTGCCCATCCTACTTCTTACATGATCGGTACTTCTTTAAGTTAGTAAGCTACGAATGTAGTATATAAATTAGGCGTATTATAAAAATGTTAGTTTGATTTTATGCTGGTATTTATAGAGGCATGTAAAACAATTAAAATCACCTCCTTTCTTATGATGCGAAAGGAGTCGTATAAATGAAAAAAAGGTAATGCTCTATGATTCCTGTCGTAATGTCTGGAGGGAGTGGAACACGGTTGTGGCCACTATCAAGAAAACATAAACCTAAGCAGTTTCTTGCTTTATTTGGTGAAAATACCATGTTTCAAGAAACCTTGTCCCGGTTGGATGGTTTAGCAGAACTGCAAGCTCCCATTGTGGTCTGTAATGAAGACCATAGATTTATGGTGGCAGACCAAACGCAAGAACTTGGCATAAAAAAACCTGCTATTTTACTTGAACCTTTTGGGCGTAATACTGCTCCCGCTTTAGCCATTGCTGCACTACAAGCCATGCTAGAAGGAGAGGATCCTGTATTATTAGTATTGGCAGCTGATCATGTTATCGAAAATATCCCCAATTTTCACCAAGCTATAAAAACAGCGCAGGAATATGCAGAACAAGGGATGCTGGCAACTTTTGGTATTGTTCCTAATTCACCGAACACAGGGTATGGCTATATTCGAGCGGATGAAAAAAACACAGCAAGTAAGGTAAAGGCTTTTGTAGAAAAGCCTGACTTAGAAACCGCAAAGAATTATGTTAACTCAGGTGATTATTACTGGAACAGCGGCATGTTTATGTTTAAAGCATCAACTTTAATTTCTGAGCTAGAAAAGTTTTCTCCAGAAATTCTTCATAGTTGCCGGCAAGCATTAGCTAAAGGTCAAAGTGATTTAGATTTTATTCGACTGGATAAAGAAGCATTTGAAAATTGTCCTTCAGATTCTATTGACTATGCCGTAATGGAACAGACAGATAAAGCTATTGTAGTCCCGCTTGATGCCGGTTGGAGCGATGTCGGTTCATGGGCATCTTTATGGGAATGTGCTGAGCAAGATGTAGATAAAAATGTCTTGCAAGGTGATGTCATGATTGATGATGTAAAAAACTCCTATATTCGCAGTGACAATCGACTTGTTTCCGTTTTGGGACTAGATGATGTTGTTGTGGTCGAAACTGCCGATGCAGTCATGGTTGCAAGTAAAGAAAGTGCGCATAACGTAAAGTCTATAGTTAGCAACTTAACCAAAACCAAGCGTTCAGAAGCAGAAAATCATCGCTTATGTTATCGCCCTTGGGGGCATTATGACTGTATAGATGTTGGTGATCGTTTTCAAGTTAAGCATATAACTGTTAATCCAGGGGCTTCATTATCATTGCAAATGCATTATCACCGAGCAGAGCACTGGGTTGTGGTAACAGGTTCAGCCGAAGTGACGTGTGATGATCAGGTTATCCTGCTTTCTGAAAACCAATCAACGTTTATTCCTTTAGGTAAAAAACATCGCTTACATAACCCTGGCAGAGTTCCCTTGGAGATTATCGAAGTACAATCGGGTAGTTATTTAGGTGAAGATGACATTGTGCGTTTTGATGACAAATATCAAAGAGACTAACCCTTTCTTGTTCTAGGTCCCACCGATAAATAACTCTAATTTTTTTATAAACTAATGGTTTGTATAGAGCCATATAAATAATTTAATCGATGAAAATTAATATTAATGAGCTAATGATACGCAGTGGCGTGCAATTTGGGACAAGTGGCGTTAGAGGGCTGGTTAAGGATATGACTGATGAAGTCTGTTGGATTTATGCCACTGCTTTTTTACAGTATCTTAGTGAAAATCAGCAAATAAAAAAAGGATCAGCAGTAGGGATAGCCGGAGATTTGCGTCCTAGTACACCTCGAATAATGCTGGCGATAGCTAATGCTTGTCTCCAAAAAGGTTATGTTCCTGTTAATTATGGAAATATACCATCACCAGCAATTGCATTGTTTGGTCTTTCACAAAAAATACCAACAGTTATGGTTACAGGAAGTCATATACCTGATGACCGAAATGGTATTAAATTTAATACCGCTCAAGGTGAAATTTTAAAAGCAGATGAGCAAGGAATTCGGGATCAAGCCGTAGAGGTTTTAGCTGATAACTTTACTGATGAAGGATTCTTCAAACAAGAAAAAACCTTGCCAGAATTAAATAGTGCTGCTGACGCATATTATATCCAACGATTTACTGATTTTTTACCAGCCAATTGTTTACAAGGTAAAAATATAGGTTTATACGAGCATTCATCGGTATCAAGAGATTGCTTTAAAATTATTTTAGAAAAACTAGGGGCGAAAGTAACCTCATTAGGGCGATCAGATACTTTTATTTCTGTTGATACAGAAGCTATCCGTCCTGAAGATGTAGTATTGGCTAGGCAATGGGCAGCAGAAAATGATTTTGACTGTATTATCTCGACTGATGGTGATGGAGATCGTCCATTAATTAGTGATGAAAATGGACAGTGGTTACGAGGTGATATAGCAGGGGTGTTATGTGCACGTTATCTTAATGTTGATTGTATTGTTACCCCTGTGAGTAGTAATTCTGTCGTTGAAAAAAGTAATTATTTTAGTCATGTAACAAGAACAAAAATTGGATCTCCATTTGTTATTGAAGCAATGCAGCAGTTGAGTAAAGAGAGTGATAAAAATGTTGTAGGGTATGAAGCAAATGGCGGATTTTTGCAGCAAACATCTATAAAGGTGAGTAACAAAGTACTATCACCCTTGCCTACAAGGGATGCAGTGATTGTTCCAATAGCTATATTGTTACTAGCAGATCAGCAAAAACAAAGTATATCAGCGTTATTAAGTACCTTACCGCAACGCTACACATATAGTGATAAATTAAATGATATTCCTACCGCTCTTAGTCAGAAAATGATTGGGCAAATGATACAGGGTGATTTATCAGAAAATTTAAAAGTGATTAATTCATATTTTAAAAATATAGCGGAAGCAGTATCAATCGATATAACAGATGGTGTACGTATTACATTTAATACTGAGGATATTGTACATTTAAGGCCGTCTGGAAATGCTCCAGAGTTACGTTGCTATACAGAAGCTAATACAGAAAAACGGGCAAAAGAAATCAATTCAGAGAGTGTTGAAATTATAGTTAAATGGATAAAATCATTAACCTAGAACTTTAGAATGACATCTAACAATGTTTGATAAAAATCTGGCTTAAAAAATGCTTATAGCTAGGAGCTCTCTTTTAAGTAACAAGAATACAATAGATCAATCTGGTCGTGTTTTTATTATTTTAAGTGAGATGGCGGCTTCAAAGCTTAAGGCACTAGCGACATATAAGTTTTGGTTTTTTATCTTAAAAAAAAGGTTGTCGATTAAAGTAGGAGGGGCCTATTGGCCGCGAAGGCTCTTGATCTTGTTCCGATCACGGTCCATAAATTCAAGGGGAGACTGATTATAACCCGTAGGGTGGGCAGAGCTTTTTAGCCCACCGTGCGCGGCCTTGACGGTGGGCAGTGAAGCGTTGCCCACCCTACTTTACGTATAAAATACAGTCTGGCGAGACCAGTAGACTATCTTTTTAAAATAGTGGAAGCTCATGGGTAATTAAGTAGAGCAATGAAAAATAAAATATAAATATTAAGAGAATAAAATGACAAAGAAAGCGTTAATAACAGGGATTACAGGACAAGATGGTTCATATTTAGCCGAGTTTTTGTTAGATAAAGGGTATGAAGTTCATGGAATTAAAAGAAGAGCATCATCGTTTAATACAGAAAGACTAGATCATATCTATCAAGACCCTCATACAAATAATTCAATGTTTCACCTTCATTATGGTGATTTAACGGATAGCTCAAACTTAACTCGAATACTAAAAGATGTAGCCCCTGATGAGGTCTATAACTTAGGGGCGCAATCTCATGTGGCGGTTTCCTTTGAGTCCCCCGAGTATACAGCTGATGTAGATGCTATAGGTACATTAAGATTATTGGAAGCAATTCGGTTTTTGGGGATGGAAAAAACCACACGATTTTATCAAGCATCAACTTCAGAGTTATTTGGAGAGGTTCAAGAGACGCCACAAAAAGAAACGACACCTTTTTATCCACGCTCGCCCTATGCTGTAGCAAAAATGTATGCCTATTGGATAACCGTCAATTATCGTGAATCATATGGGATGTATGCCTGTAATGGCATATTGTTTAACCATGAATCTCCTCGTCGGGGAGAAACATTTGTAACACGTAAAATCACTCGAGCTATTGCCAATATTTCACAAGGACTGGAAGATTGCCTTTACTTAGGTAATATGGATGCTTTACGTGATTGGGGGCATGCAAAAGATTATGTCAGAATGCAATGGATGATGTTACAACAAGACAAACCTGATGACTTTGTTATTGCAACAGGAAAACAAATATCAGTACGAGAATTTGTGCGGATGTCGGCAAGAAATGCAGGAATAGAGTTAGCATTTAGTGGTGCGGGTGTAGATGAAATTGCAACTGTAACCTCGGTATCGGATGCGGCAGAAAGTAAAATTAAAGAGGGTGATGTGATTGTAAGAACAGATCCACGCTACTTCCGTCCAGCAGAAGTTGAAACATTACTAGGTGACCCATCAAAAGCAAAAGAAAAACTAGGCTGGGTACCTGAAATAACAGTTGAAGAAATGTGTAAAGAAATGGTTGAGCATGATTTAAATAAAGCAAAGCAACATGCCTTATTAAAAAAACATGGGCACAATGTAGCTATTGCAATTGAGTCATAAGAACTACTTTGTTAATGGGGGGATAAGTACCCAAGCATAATTAATTTAACATTTTTGTAGGTTCAAATAAATTTCAACTTACGAAAATCTCACAAGTTTAGGAGGAACCGATTATAACTCGTAGGGTGGGCAGTTTTTTAGCCCGCCGTGTGCGGCCTTGATGGTGGGCAGAGAAGCGTTGCCCACCCTACTTTTACATGATCTTTACTGCTTTAAGTTGGTAACCTACGAACAGATGATATAAATTAGGTATCTTATAAAGGTGTTAGTGTAATTTTACGTAGGTACTTACTTCGCGTGGTCATGGATCACACTGTAGGTTGGGTTACATTATCGGGCTTTGCTTGATAAGCTAATTCAATTAACAATATAAGGCATTGTTTAACAAGTGTTTATCTCTTAACTTAATGGCAGTGACGGTTATGAATGCGTGAAGTATAGATAACACTCTTGGTATTCGGTTCATAATTTCACATTGGTAAGCGCTATAAGTAGGAGGAGCCTCTGGCCGCGACCAAAACAACTAAAAGCCAAGAGCTATCACTCCCCCACCAGGCCTTCTAATCAGCAGTCAATCTTGCCAAGATAATGAATAAAACAAAAATAGCAACATCTACCAAAAGAGAAAAAAATGAGTAAAGTTTTTGTAGCAGGACACCGAGGAATGGTTGGTTCTGCAATAGTAAAGCAATTGGAGAAGCGTAAAAATCTAGAATTGGTTGTAAAAACACGAGCAGAACTAGATCTAACAAATCAACAAGCAGTGCATGACTTTTTTAAAACAGAAAAGTTTGACCAAGTCTATGTAGCAGCAGCAAAAGTAGGCGGGATTGTCGCAAATAATACCTATCCAGCAGAATTTATATACGACAACCTTATGGTTGAATGTAATATAACCCATGCAGCTCATGTAACAGATGTACAAAAGCTATTGTTTTTAGGGTCATCTTGTATCTATCCAAAATTAGCTGAACAGCCAATGACAGAGCAAGCATTATTAACAGGCACTTTAGAGCCAACTAATGAACCTTATGCCATTGCTAAAATAGCAGGAATCAAGCTATGTGAAAGCTATAATCGTCAATATGGGCGAGATTATCGTAGCGTTATGCCAACTAATTTATATGGTGAAAATGATAATTTTCATCCTAAAAACTCACATGTTATCCCAGCATTAATGCGTCGTTTTCATGAGGCCTCAATAGCAAATGATCCAGTGGTTACAGTCTGGGGTACAGGAAAGCCAATGCGAGAGTTTTTACATGTAGATGACATGGCGGCAGCCAGTATTTTTGTAATGGACTTAGATACTGAAACAATGCAAAAAAATACCCAAGAAATGCTATCACACATAAATGTAGGAACAGGCCAAGACTGCACCATCAGAGAAATGGCAGAAACAGTAGCAAAAGTAACAGGATATAAAGGAAAGGTAGAATTTGATACCAGCAAACCAGATGGTGCTCCCCGTAAATTATTAGATGTCTCTCGGTTAAAGTCATTAGGCTGGGAATCTTCAATTACGTTAGAGCAAGGGTTAAAAGCTACATATCAGTGGTTTTTGCAAAATCAGGATAATTTTAGAGCATAAGGTCTAATAATAAAGGAGGCATACCGCTTGCCAATTTTTGTTTGGTTATATGCAGGGGAATAGTAGTGAATGTCTGTAAAGGGTTAAGTTAACCTAAGTACCAACATAAAACTAAACTAGCACATTTATAATATGCCATAATTTATAAAAAGGTAGGGTGGGCAACGCTTTTTAGCCCACCACCAAGGCCGCACACGGTGGGCTAAAAAGCGCAGCCCACCCTACAGATTATAATTACTCCCCTTAAGCTTGTGAGGTTATCGGAAGTAGAAGATTAAATTTCATAGCTAATCAATAAGTATCAAGATTAGGAATTTGTTCTTCCCAAAACCGCCGATTTAACAGATAACAAAACTCATCCAAGTATTCCTGAACATACTGGCCTGATATTCCGTGGTAGGTACCCAGCAAATAGCTTTTAAAATTACTAATATGGCTATTAATTAACCACAGATTAAAGAGGGTAAAATAGTGTAGCCTTGATGTAGTGAAACGGAATCAAGGAAACTTTAACCAAACCTTGATTCCACTTTGTTTCATCAAGGCTACAAAAGCGTAACTGAATAGTTAAGCTTCTCACCAATTAAGAATAACTTGATAATTTACTGATTTTTTATAAAGCTGTGGATTGTATAGAGTCATGTTTATTTATTTGGATGCTCATGTCGATAAAATTTTAATTGATGATGAGCGAGGTAAAAAAAATTGCTAAAAATAACGAGATTAATACAATTGGCACCCTCGGGGTATTGTTAAGTGCAAAACAAGCTGGGCTGCTAACAGAAATAAAACCAAAATTAGAAGCTATAAAAGCGAACAGGGTGTATTTAAGTCAGTCAGTAATAAATAGGGTGTTGGAACTAGTTTTAGAGACTGATTGAAAATAAGAAACAGCTGATAACAGCTCCTTCTCTAGCTCGTCATTCCGGCAGGGATTGCCGAAAACCAGAACACAGGGACGTTAACTGTGGTGAACAAAAACAAAAGTTTCCCCAATACATACAGCTGAAGAGGGTAAATTAAACAAATACTGTAAAATCGTTTCGAACAGAATATTGAAAAAACTGATTAAATCAACCTGATTGGTTGACATAAATAAGGCCGAAAAATGAAAAGAAAACTAATCACCTTTGACTGGGCTATCAAGCGACTATTACGCAGTAAAGCAAACTTTGGCATACTTGAAGGCTTTTTAAGTGAGCTACTAAAACAAGACATAACCATACTGGATATTCTTGAAAGCGAAGGGAACAAAAAAAACGAATCCGATAAATTTAATCGTGTTGATTTAAAAGTGCGTGACAGCAAACAAGAAATCATCATTATAGAAATACAATACGACAGAGAATATGACTATTTACAACGTATATTTTATGGTGTCTCAAAAACAGCGATAGAATACATGGAAGAAGGCCAAGCCTACGCAAAAATAACAAAAGTCATCTCAGTTAATATTCTCTATTTTGATTTAGGCACAGGAAAAGATTATATCTACAAAGGAAACACCAGCTTTATAGGTCTGCACCAGCATGACAAACTACAACTAACAGACAAGCAAAAACAATTGTTTAACCAAGACAATATAGAATCACTTTATCCAGAGTATTATCTGATCAAAATTAACCGATTTGACGATATAGCAAAAGACACATTAGATGAATGGATTTATTTCTTAAAAAATGAAGAAATAAAAGACAGCTTTACGGCAAAAGGACTAAAAGAAGCCAAAGAAAAGCTAAGTATCATGAAACTACCAGAAGAAGAACAAAAGGCTTACGACCATTATAAAGATGACCTACACTATCAGGCCAGCATGTTTGAATCCTCTTTTGGAGATGGCTATGGCGATGGGTATAAAGAAGGAAAAGAAGAAGGAAAAGAAGAAGGAAAAGAAGAAGCAATAAAGCAAATGGTTATTGCTATGGAACAAAAAAAATACACAATAGAAACAATAATAGAAATAACAGGCTTAACAAAAGCGGAGATTGAAAATATATTAAGCTGAATGAATTGATCAATATTTGTAAATAGCAATCCATGTCAGAATGACAGATTAAACGGGCTCTTTTTTTAACTTGTTACACCCACTGAAATGACAAACTAGAAAAGGCTCCGGCAGGGATTGCCGGAAACCAGAATACAGGGATGTTAACTATGATGAATGAGAATAAAAGACAAAAATTTAACATGGCTCTATACAAACCATAGGTTGAGTTAGGATAATTTATTGTAGGGCGGACTTCAGTCCGCTATAAATAAGACATTATTGCCTGCATAGCGGAC
>ENA-ORXI01001710-ORXI01001710.1-sediment-metagenome-genome-assembly--contig:-NODE-1710-length-16780-cov-3.768125_pt1 | contig 16780 bp, 20 predicted proteins | sample MGYA00237861_ERZ511468 | MGnify/ENA primary metagenome ERZ511468 (study PRJEB26299, sample SAMN06266213) | sediment metagenome | isolation source: Hudson Canyon methane seep mesocosm | place... | reverse complement strand
CTGCCATTTATAGAGAAATTTGGCTATCTTTCTCAACTTAATCAAGCCGAGAGTTGGTTTATCAAGTACGGTATTTGGATTATTTTGATTGCTGGCTTTAGCCCCGTGCCTTATAAAATTTTCACCATCGCCGCAGGCATGCTCTCAATGGCACTTGTACCTTTTATTCTCTTCTCGCTCATTGCCAGAGCTGCGCGTTATTTCCTAATTGCCTTTCTCGTAAGAAAATTTGGCAAACAGTGTGATGCATGGTTAAATAAAAACATCGACAGATTGGGTTACATCTTAATCGTCATTATTGCAATAGGACTTTGGTATGTCTACTAAATTACTGATCGCTACACTGTGCTTATTCCTCTCGGGGTGTTTTACCAACGACCCAAACAAGGTTGTTGTTGAAGACCGATCATTTAACAAAGAAAATGCCGTAAGTTCGTTCGAAGTTGAAGATGCTCGAACCATTATCGAGCCAACCGAACCCGTAAAAGTAGGTACAGCCAAGGCCAAGACAGTAAAGAAACTAGCGAAACAGAAAAGCAGTTGGTTCATTCCTGTGGATGCTGAAATCTTAAAAAAATACTCACCAGACGATCAACACCTGGGCATTACTTTTGCCACCGAACCAGGCCAAGAAGTGCGTGCAATTCGTGATGGCACAGTGGTTTATAGTGGAAGCAAGATGAAAAGTTACGGAAAAATGATTATTATTAAGCACGCTTTTGGCTTTTACAGCTCTTACACTCAAAATCAATTACTTCGCACTCGTGAAGGTGACCACGTAGAGAAAGGGCAAGTGATTGCTTTAACAGGAAAAAATCCTTTCTATTTCGAAATGAAAAAATACTCAGACCCCATTAATCCATTAAAATACTTGAAATGAGCGAATTCATCCAAAACATCACCCCGATTCAAATGACCGGCGTCCTTTTCATGGTGGCGCTTGTTGCCCACTTTAGTCTAGGCGTTGCGCTTAAATTAATTACCAAACACACAGGAAAAACCAAAACACAAATAGATGACTATTTAATTGCGTCTCTTTCGGCGCCGCTAAAAGTACTGATTTGGTTTGGTTGGGTTTACTTCTCAGCGATTGCACTTAAAGATGAAAACCCGGTGCTCGTCCAGATTATTGACTATATCGATATCATTCCAATCCTCATTCTAACTTGGGCGGTGATTAGACTGATTTCAAGCATTGAGAGCTTTATGCTGGAGCGAGAAGGTAGTGTCGATAAAGACTCCGTCCGACTCTTTACTCGCCTTTTCAAAATGTTGGTTGTCTTTGCCATCATTCTTGGTGTAGCACAGTATTTCGGTTTTGCAGTCTCCTCAATTATCACTTTTGGTGGTGTCGGTGGTATTGTTATTGGCTTCGCTGCAAAAGACATGCTTGCCAATGTATTCGGTGGCTTAATGATTCAAATGGACAAACCATTTTCCACCGGTGATTGGATTCGCACAACGGATTCCAGTATTGAGGGCATGGTGGAAAAAATCGGCTGGCGGATGACTCGTATTCGCACCTTCACCAAAAACCCGGTATACGTACCCAACTCTATTTTTGCGACGATTCCGATCGAAACACCTTCCCGTATGACCAACCGTCGCATCAATGAAATTATCGGCATTCGTTATGATGACATCGCACAAATGCCAAGCATTATTGAAGAGGTTGAGGAGTTGATGAACAATCACGAACACATTGACCACAGCGAAGCTTGTCGTGTTTATTTTGATGTGTTCAACGCCTCATCACTCGACTTTGTTATTTACGCCTTCAGCTCGGTGACCAACTCCACGGAGTTTAAGCGCATTAAAGGTAAATTGTTGCTTGATATTGCCGCCATCATCGCCAAACATGGTGCGGAAATTGCCTATCCAACGCAAACTCTGCATATACAAAAATAAACGTTATGACCATCTCTAAATTACACATTCGCACCTTTGGGTGTCAAATGAACGAGTACGACTCCAATAAAATGAGCGACGTGCTCAAGCACTCTCATGGCCTTGCGCTAACCGATGACGCTAAAGAAGCTGACGTGTTATTGCTTAACACCTGCTCCATCCGAGAGAAGGCTGAAGAAAAGTTATTTCACCAATTGGGTCGTTGGAAAAAATTCAAAGACAAAAACCCCAACCTGGTGATTGGCGTTGGTGGCTGCGTAGCCTCCCAAGAAGGTGAATTGATTCTCAAAAGAGCGCCTTATGTGGATCTTATTTTTGGCCCGCAAACACTGCACAGACTGCCCAATATGCTCAATAACGTGCTTGAAAAGAATCAGGTAAGTATTGATATCTCTTTCCCAGAAATTGAAAAATTTGACCACCTTCCAGAGCCTGAAGTTAAAGGCGCGTCTGCCTTTGTCTCTATTATGGAAGGCTGTAGCAAGTATTGCACTTTTTGTGTTGTGCCCTACACTCGCGGCGAAGAGGTTTCTCGTCCGTTTAATGACGTCATTCACGAAGTGGAAGTATTAGCGGCGCAAGGCGTAAAAGAAGTTAATCTATTAGGGCAAAATGTTAACTCTTACCAAGGCTTAATGGACGATGGTGAAATGGCTGACCTAGCCCTTCTCATCACTATTGTTGCCCAAATTGACGGCATTGAACGCATTCGTTTCACCACATCACACCCAGTAGAATTTAGCGATCGACTGATTGAGGCCTATCGAGACGTACCAGAGCTTGTTTCGCATTTGCATCTACCAGTGCAAAGCGGCTCGGACAAAATTCTCGGTCTAATGAAGCGCGGCCACACAGCGATAGAATACAAATCCAAACTGAGAAGACTCAAAGAAATTCGCCCAGATATTTCGTTCTCATCGGATTTTATTATCGGCTTCCCAGGCGAGAGCGAAGACGACTTTATTCAAACCATGAAGCTTATCAACGATGTTGGTTTTGACAAATCCTTCAGCTTTATTTACTCTAAACGCCCCGGCACCTTGGCAGCAAGCTTTCCTGATGACGTTAGTGAAGAAGTTAAAAAACAGCGCCTGGCCATTGTGCAAGACACGCTCAGTGAAAGCACCGACTCGATATCCAAATCAATGATTGGCAGCGTACAAAAAGTGCTCGTTGAAGGAAAGTCTAAAAAGGGAAATACCTTAAGCGCTCGTACAGAGAATATGCGTACCGCACATTTTGCTGGCGATGAAGGTCTTATTGGTCAGATCGTTTCAGTGAAAATTACAGACGGCACTGGTAACTCTCTACAAGGTGAGTTGGTTAGTCAGCCTGCACTAACCACAGTTTAGAGTACCAATAATAACGCCCTTTCTGCTTAGAGGGCACGGTGCAATTATAACGACTTCTGCCTTTCGATAAAGGCCCAACGGCCTGTACTGTCACCTCATCCACACCTACCCAATGAATCTCTGGGGCGCTTTGCCCTGCAACAAAACAAGCGAACTGATAACGCTCGTTGGCATTCATGGGCCTTGTAAATTTCAACGTTAATAAAGGCCTATCATCCTCACTAATAAGCATTAATTTTGGCTGTTCAGAAGCAATCGGCATTGGCAACGAGTTGACCTTCAAGGTAAAGCTGCTCATTTTTGCGTAAGACCCTGCCATGGCATAACGTGGCAAATTCAGCCAATCACTATGCACACCGATAGCGCCAGACTGTTGGCCAAAACTCACATAATCCAACGCTTGCAATTGACTATAAGTAGCGTCATCAAACTCCCCATAAGGGTATGCGAAGAATTTGGTTTGAACGCCCAATTCCGCCTCGAGTCTTTTTTGTGCGCCAGTGATTTCCGCAGCAATCACTTCACTCTTTTTACCCACTAGGTGTGAATGACTAACGCCGTGATTGTAGGCAGCAATTAAATCCGACATTTCATCAAGCCGCTGCCACGACATCATCGCTGGAAAGTGATTATCTATCGCCTCTGTTGCAACAAATACAGCCATCGGCATTTGAAACTCTTTGAGTAAAGGATAGGCATTGTCGTAAATCGATTGATAACCATCATCAGCCGTCAAGCTCACGCATTTATCAGGCAAGACTCTCCTTTCCTGCAGTGCACTGATAACCTCGTCTAAAGGCAATACCTCAAAGTCATTGTCTTGCAAGTAGCTTAAATGCTCGCGAAAAAGCTCCGGCGATACACTGGTGGATTTTGGGCCATCATCAGTAAAACGATGATAAACCAGTAAAACACAATGATCATCCCCAGCAATAGCTTGCTGTGGAAAAACACTGAACAAAGAACATAGCGCGGCCAGTAAGATTTTTCGATAATAACGCATCTGAAACATCATAAATGAAACTCAACAATAGTTTGTGTAAATTATTGTTGTTTACAGCTCAAAGCAGTAAAATATAATTAATGAAATTTACACTCGATATTCAAAGCTCCGACCAATTAGCCAATATTTGTGGCTCCCTCGATAAAAATCTTGAAAACATCGCAAAAAGCTTTGATGTAATCCTCTCCAATAAGGGTGCTGATTTTAGCATTAAAGGCGATAACGCCCACTTAGCTATAAATGTCCTACAAGATCTCTTGTTGCAGTCTAATGGCAAAATGCTTGAGCTTAGTGATATCGACCTCAGTATTAAATCGCAAAAAAATGGCAATGACTCCTCAAAGGTTGTCACTATTAGAACCGCACGCAAACACGTACACATTCGCAGCGCCAACCAACAAACCTATGTCAACGCCATTGATGAAAAAGACGCTACTTTTGGTGTGGGACCAGCGGGCACAGGAAAAACATATTTAGCCGTTGCAAGAGCCGTAGAAGCACTTGGTAACTCCAGTGTTAGAAGAATTATTTTGGTCAGACCCGCCGTTGAAGCGGGAGAAAAGCTGGGCTTCTTGCCCGGCGATTTAACCGAAAAAGTTGATCCTTATTTGCGTCCAATTTACGATGCATTGTATGAGTTTCTTGGCTTTGAAAAAGTCGCTAAATTACTGGAAAAAAACATTATCGAAGTTGCGCCACTCGCTTTTATGCGTGGTCGCACACTGAATGAAGCCTTCATTATTCTTGACGAAGCGCAAAACACCACCATTCCACAAATGAAAATGTTTTTGACGCGCATGGGCTTTGGTTCAAAAATGGTGATTACTGGTGATGTAACACAGATTGATTTGGCCAACCCTAAGCAATCTGGCTTGCTGGATGCGATGAGGATTTTAAAAGATGAAAAGCGAATTGCATTCTGCAATTTTGAGGCTAAAGACGTTGTTAGACATAGCCTTGTGCAGCGCATTGTCAAAGCATACGACAACGCAGAATGACTAGGGCTGTCAATAAAATCATTGTCGGTTTGTCCGGTGGTGTCGACTCTTCCGTTACCGCCCTTTTGTTACTTAAGCAAGGTTACGAAGTAGAGGCCTTGTTTATGAAAAACTGGGAAGAAGACGACAGTTCGGAGCATTGCTCTGCCGCACAAGATCTAGCCGACGCCAAACAGGTTGCTGGAAAGCTAGGTATTAAACTGCACACCGTTAATTTCGCTCATGAATACTGGGAAAACGTTTTTGATCATTTTCTAGAAGAGCACAAAAAAGGGCGAACGCCCAATCCAGATGTACTGTGCAACCAACACATTAAATTCAAGGCTTTTCTTGACCACGCGAAAGACTTGGGCGGGGATAAAATTGCCACCGGCCACTACGCCAGAATTATTGAAAACAAAGGCCGATATCAATTACAAGCGGGACTCGATGATAGCAAAGATCAAAGCTACTTTCTCCACCTTTTAAATCAAAAACAATTGTCGCAAAGTCTGTTTCCACTTGGCGAAATAGACAAAACCGAGGTGCGAGAAATCGCCACAAAAAATGGCTTTGTGACAGCTGAAAAGAAAGACTCAACCGGTATTTGCTTTATTGGTGAGCGTCACTTTTCCGAGTTTTTAAACAACTTTTTACCGAAGGAAAAAGGCAATATTATTGACGAAAATGGCCGCTTTATAAAGCACCACCACGGTATCGCTTTTTATACTGTTGGCCAAAGAAAAGGCCTGGAAATTGGCGGTGGCTTCAGCGACTCACCCGAGCCTTGGTTTGTTGCTGAAAAGCGCATTGAAAGCAATGAAATAGTCGTCGTTCAGGGCGATCATCCATTACTCTATCACAACACGTTAATCGCTGATGGTGTTCACTGGATTGGCGAAAAACCCAATCTCCCACACGATTGCAGTGCCAAAATTCGTTACCGTCAAGCCTCACAAAATTGCAAAATTGAAATACTTGAAAGTGGCGAAATGAAAGTGCACTTTGAGGCCACCCAAAGAGCCATCACCGAAGGTCAATCGCTTGTACTTTACGACGGCGCCATTTGTCTTGGTGGTGCTGTCATCAAATCAAAACACAATGAGTAATCATCATCAACAAACTTTGGCATTAGCGAGCTTACTGCAAAGCACGGCATTGGTTCATCAGCTAGCCTCTACCGGTCAATGCGATTCACGGGGAAATCGAGCAAGTCTTGGCAGTATTGTTAATCAAAGCACTCAAATTGAGGATATTTTTAAGTCGCCAGAGGATTTAAAAGTTGGCCTTAATTCTCTAAAAACACTCTTGGATTCAAAAACGAAAAGTGTACAAAACATCGCGCTTTACGCTATTTCTTTGATCAATCTCGAAAAGAAATTAATGAAACAAAGTCAATTATTAACAAAAATCTCGACCGAGATTGCCTTTATCAACAAACAAGAGTTTTTCGAAATCCACCATGCCAACTCAATCGCCAGACTGGCAGAACTCTATAAAAACACACTGGGTAGTCTTAATCCAACGGTTATGGTCAAAGGTGAGCAAATCTATCTAAGCAACCAGCATACCGCGAACAACATTAGAGCGTTATTATTGGCAGGCATACGTGCAGCGTCATTATGGAAGTCCTTGGGTGGCAAGACTTGGCACTTGGCACTCAATAAGAAGAAAACTTTACAAACTATCAACTCTCTTGAGGCCTAAGCACGCAAAACTAATGCTTGCATAAACCCAACTAAGACTTTATAATCTATCGTTTTGTAATTTACCTTTAATTAAAGATAATATGGCCAATTCAGCAGGTTCTAAAAAACGCGCAAGACAAGCAGTTAAACGCAACAAGCACAACTCTCAAATCAGAGCTAAAGTACGTACTTTTATTAAGAAAGTAACTTACGCGATTGAAGCTGGCAACAAAGAAGAAGCACAAACCGGTTATGCATCAATGCAAAAAAATGTTGACCAAGCGGTTAGCAAAGGTCTAATGCATAAGAACCAAGCAGCGAGAAGAAAGTCTCGCCTTGTTGCACAGATTAAAGCACTTTAAGAAATACCTAATTACTGACTGATAAAACCATCAGGATAGCAATTCAATAGCACATTCGTTGCTATAATAAAGCCCTCTAGCGAGGGCTTTTTTTATGCATGGTATTTACTTAAACAATGGTTAGCGAAAACGACAAATCGTTATTCAGAAGTTCGATTGATAAGCAGATGCCAATCGACAAAGACGGCAACCAAGAGCCGAAATCAACAACCACACATTTTGCAGAGCCATTTGAGGCCTACAGTTATTTGTCGGAAGCAAACATTTCTGGCTCAGAAGTTGTTAGTTACGCACAAGACGGCATGTCGCCAAAAACCATTAAAAAAATGAAGCAAGGAAATCTTGAGTATGCACCAAGTCTTGACCTCCATGGGCAAACTGTGGAAGAGACTTGTCAGTCGTTATCCAAATTTCTGCACTACCATCGTGATGAGCGCTTTATTCAAATAATCCACGGTAAGGGCTACCACTCGAACCAAGGCCTATCGATCATAAAATCGCAAGTGGTGAGTTACCTTAAGCAGCACCCGCAAGTACTGGCCTTTTGCTCATGCCCACAAAAAGATGGTGGCACCGGCGCCGTTTTTGTTTGCCTTAAAGCCGATGTTTAACCTAGATGAAATTTACAGCGTTTCAGACTTCCTAGGACTTTGCCGCCGCACCGTTGAACACAATATCCCTCACTGCTGGGTACAAGGTGAGATCTCAAACTTATCAAGACCTTCTTCGGGACATTGGTATTTTTCACTAAAAGACGAGCGCGGCTCTATCCGCTGTGCGCTGTTTCGACTTAACCAACGAAAACTCAAATTTGCTCTTGAAAACGGCATGTCTGTCATCCTTAGGGGTGCGCCCACGGTTTACGAAGCACGTGGTGATTTTCAAATGATTGTGCAACAACTTGAACCTGCTGGTATTGGCAATCTTCAGCTGGCTTTTGACCAATTAAAAAACAAACTACGAGCAGAGGGTTTGTTTAATGCAGAACACAAGAAGCCTCTGCCAACCTTAGTTAACTCTATTGCTGTTGTTTCGTCGGCAAATGGCGCCGTTATTCACGATATTGTCAATGTGCTCAATAAACGTTACCCTTTTGCCAAGATCAAACTCTACGATACTCTGGTGCAGGGGGATGGCGCCCACCTGCAAATTATCAAAGCATTGCAAATGGCCGAGACTGACAAGCGCTCTGATGTAGTCATCCTGGCGCGCGGTGGTGGCTCAATGGAGGATCTTTGGGCATTTAACGAAGAGAGCCTTGCCAGGGCAATTTTCGCCTGTAAAAAGCCAGTTATAAGCGCCATTGGACATGAAACCGACACCACCATTGCCGATTTTGTCGCCGACGCAAGAGCGCCGACACCGAGTGCGGCTGCAGCATTGGTAACGCCTGATAAAATTGAACTTCTAAATCAATTAGCAAAACTCAAACGAAACTTGGCCAGCACTTTGGGCCAATCACTTGAAAAAAATCAATTCTTATTACAACAGCTGCAGCTAAGAATTATTGATCCCAGCCAAGAACTGCAGCGCAAGGCGCAAAGACTGGATGAAGCAGAGGCAAGGTTGACTCGAGCCATTAAGACACTAAAAACCTTAAATCAAGCCAAATTGAAGGCACTCAATAACGAACTTCACCAACGCTCGCCCGCACGATTTATTACTTATAAAATCGAACAAAGTAAGCTTGCGCACGAACGACTACTTAAAGTTGGCGCTAAATATTCCGATCTATTCAAAAGCGAACTCAAACACCTTAATACCCAATTGCATCAAAATATGGCGCATTCGTTCGCTGAGCACTCTTCTAAGCTAGGCAGTCAAGCAAAAGCATTGCACATACTCTCACCACTATCTACTTTATCCCGCGGCTATAGTATTACCCATAATGAACAAGGATCTGTCGTTCAGGTCGGAAATGAAATCAACGTCGGTGACGTCATCAGCACCACACTCCATCAAGGCAAACTTCTTTCAAAGGTTTATGATAAAAAAGACAGTTAGTTGTTTTTTATTATTACTACCAACCCTACTTTGGGCCAATATCAGCGTAACAATCGATTCAACGCCAGGTGGTATCGCACAAATTACCTTTGAATCAAAGCAAATCAATCCCAAAGCCTTTTATGGCAATGTGCCACTTTATGTTCAATCTCTAGACGAAAATAAATATCAAGCGCTAATTGGCCTGCCTTTGATGACAAAGCCCGGCAGCAAGCGTATCACTATCCAAGGCAACGAGGGGGGCTACGCTTTTATAGAGGTTGTCAATCAAAACTACCCAGATGAATATTTCGAGACAACTGTTAACGTTAGCGATAACCAAGATTCGAGCAGTGTGCGAATTAAAACCGAAAAGGCACTGTTCGCCAAGACGCGTAAAACTTTCAGTAAGCAACCATTAAGCAAGGGTTATTTCGTCTCACCAACCAATGGCCGGTTAACGAGCGTATTTGGCGTTAACCGGTATTATAATGGCGAAAAAGGCTTGCCACATATCGGTCTCGATATTGCCAACACTTTAGGCGCACCAGTCAATGCCAGCGCCTCCGGTCGAGTTATCCTTGTTTACGATTTTTATTATCTGGGAAAAACAGTGTTTATTGATCACGGCCAAGGACTGCTCAGCAGCTATAGCCATCTGAGTGAAGTCAACGTAATTGAGGGTCAGACCTTACGAAAGGCGCAGGAGTTAGGTAAAATTGGCACGACTGGTCGCTCAACGGGTCCACACCTTCATTGGGGTGTCTTTCTGAATCAAGTGGCTATTAACCCTGAATTATTGTTACTGTAAGTATGAAATCAAACATCTCACTTGTCAGCCGATTAGGCGCCATCACCTATGATTTTTTCTTAGTGTTTTCACTGGTTTTTTGCATTGGTCTTTTTGTCGTTATTGTTATTCAAGATGGCACAAAGAGCCCACTTTTTTTCTTGCTAATGCTGGTGCTAACTTATGGCTATTTTGCGCTATCATGGGCTAAAGGCAGACAAACACTTGGGATGAAGGCGTGGAAATTTGAGATTATGCAGGCTGACAGAAAAAGCATTACTTACGCACAATCACTGGTTAGATTCATACTGGCACCCTTGTCTCTAGCGTGCTTCATCTTTCCGCTGTTCAACAAAGACAGACTACCACTGCACGATTACTTTTCAAAAACTTACCTACAATCAACCAAAAAATAAATGGCTTTCGAGTCTCAACAAGGCATTATTGGATTCATTATTAAGTACAAGTTCACGTTTGTATTTGCAGTCATTTTTATCGCTCTTTTTAGGCAAAATATTTGGATTAACGACTTTCCGATGGTGATTCACGATCGACAAAATACAATCGATAACATCATTGCTGATAACGGTAGAATTCAAAAGGAAAACCAAGTCTTATCCCAGCAAATTAACAACTACCTTGATGACGACTTAATCTTGATAGAGTCTCGAGCGCGTTATAAATATGGACTGGTTAAAGACGGTGAAACTTACTATCAAATCAATGCAATTGTTGAGAGGGATAAGAGTCATGAAGTGTCTATAATAAAGCCTATCAATACAGAGCCTGAATAGGAATTATTAAACCCCCATGCCAGATAATAATTGTTTCTTAATTATTCCAGCCAGTGGCGGCGGTTCGCGCATGAAGGCAAGTATGCCAAAACAGTATTTGAAACTTGAAAATGGCCTGAGTATCCTCGACCAAAGTCTAAAAACACTGCTTAAGATGGATGACATTCTTGGTTGTGTCGTTGCCATACCTCAAGACGACGAGCACTTCCACACTTCCGCTTATCAAAAACATGGAAAAATGTTGGCCATAACTGAAGGCGGTCAAGAGCGCTTTCATTCTGTATTAAACGCCCTGAATACTTTATCGGAATTTGCCAATGAAGACGACTGGGTGTTGGTACACGATGCTGTCAGGCCTTGCGTTAAAGCGAGCGACGTTCAATCACTTATCAACGAATTAAGGCATGGAGTTGACGGCGGCATCTTAGCAACACCTGTGGTGGATACGTTAAAACTCGCTGATAACGCCGAGGTGCAACAAACCGTTGATAGAGAGGGCTTGTTTCAAGCGCAAACACCGCAAATGTTTAAATTTGGGGTACTGGTTAAGGCGCTAGAAAATGTGATTAGCAACAACAGTCACATTACCGACGAAGCCGAGGCGGTTGCGCAGATCGGTGGCAAAATTAAAGTTGTCTTGGGTTCAAAAAATAATATCAAAATTACGGTTACTGGCGATTTGCAATTAGCTAACTACTACATAGACAGCAACAATGAAAATTAAAACGGGACTTGGTCAAGACTCTCACGCCTTTGAGCCTGGGTTAGGAAAGGCGCTAATCTTGGCGGGTGTTACATTCGAGTACGAAAAAGGCCTGAGAGGGAATAGTGATGCCGATGTTGTTTTGCACTCTTTAACTAACGCAATCTCCAGCATCACCGGCAGAAATATTTTAGGAAAAGTCGCAGACGAGCTTTGCCAGCGAGGAATTACAGATTCTTGCAAATACTTGCAGTGTGCGCTTGATGATTTGAACGATTGGCAAATCGAGCACATTGCAATTTCATTGGAGTGCCTTGAGCCAAAAATATCGCCTCAAATCGAGAAAATGAAAAGCAATATTGCTGAGCTATGCAAAATTAGCACCAGCGATGTTGGTATTACCGCCACTACAGGAGAAGGTTTGACAGCCTTTGGTAGAGGTGAGGGTATTCAGGCATTAACCATTATTACCGTTAGCAAAAAATGAAATTAATAGATATTCCTACACGATCAAAAATACAAAAAATTCACTTCATCGGTATCGGTGGTACAGGCATGAGTGGCATTGCTGAGGTTCTGAATAACTTAGGCTATGAAATTTCAGGCTCTGATTTGCAGCCCAATGCTGTGACTAAGCGCCTTGAGAAATTAGGCTGTGAAGTAATGTACGGTCAAAAAGCCGAGAATATCACCGGCAAGCAAGCGGTTGTTGTCTCTTCTGCTATTTCAAAAAACAATCCAGAGCTGGAAGCTGCCAAAGAGAATCACCTGCTGATTGTACCTCGCGCTGAAATGTTGGCCGAGTTGATGCGTTTTCGCTTTGGCATTGCAGTTGCCGGAACCCATGGAAAAACAACCACAACCAGCCTTATCGTTCATATTTTGAGTGAAGCAAAACTTGATCCAACTTATATTATTGGTGGCATTCTCAATGCCACTGGCATGAATGCCAAATTGGGAAAAAGTGATTATTTAGTGGCGGAAGCCGATGAGAGTGACGCCTCATTTTTGCACTTACAGCCGATGCTTAGTGTAATTACCAATATTGACGAAGATCACATGGAGACCTATGAACACAATTACGACAATCTAACCAATGCCTTTGTTAGCTTTACCTCCAACCTGCCTTTTTACGGAGTTTGTGTTGTTTGTGTAGACGACCAAGGCGTACAAGATATTTTGAAAAAGATTCATCGTCCTGTTTTGGGTTATGGTTTTAGCGATGATGCTGACGTGCAGGCGTCTAATGTTGTTCAAAATAAAATGAAAATGACGTTTGATGTGGCGTGCAAAAAACATCAGCAAGATTTTGTTGTCACCCTAAACTTAATTGGCAAACACAATATTCTTAATGCGCTCGCGGCCATTGCCGTTGCCATTGAGCTTGAGATTCCGCATGATGTCATTCAGGCAGCGTTAGACAATTTTAGCGGTGTTGCCCGCCGACTGGACTATCACCATAAAATAAAAATTAACGGCCATGCTGTACCCTTGTTTGACGATTATGGCCACCACCCTAACGAAGTAGCAGCCGTGCTAAGTACACTTAGAAACACCTTCACTTCCAATCGCCTTGTGGTTATTTTTCAGCCGCACCGTTACTCACGCACTAAAGATTTATTTAATGAATTCGTTAGTTGCCTTTCTCGAGTAGATGTTTTAATTTTATTGGATATTTATCCAGCAAACGAAGCGCCCATTCATCAAGTCACGTCCGCAGCGCTTGCCGATTCTATTCGACAAAGAAGTTCGATTGACCCAATTGTGCTTGGCGGCAGTCAAGAAATACTCGACGTGCTACCGAATGTTGTTTTGGCTGAAGACATACTTTTGACATTAGGCGCTGGCGATGTTCATAAAATACCGCACGAATTGATCGAACATTTTGGGTGTCAGTAAGTATGATTTTAATGGAAGAGCCAATGGCTAAACACTGCTCGCTGAGGGCGGGTGGTCTTGCCAGTGAATTCTTTGCGCCGACCGATATTGGTCAACTCTCAAGCCACTTAAAGAAAAACAAAAAAACGATTATTTTCATCGGCTTAGGGAGTAATTTACTCATTCGTGATAATGGCTTTGATGGTCTGATCGTACACACCAAACACCTAAAAGGCCTTAATTTTACCAATGGCACAATAGCGGCAGAAGCCGGCACAACACTTGCCAAGCTTTCCCGATTTGCAGGAGCAAACAATAAGCACGGCGCGGAATTTCTCAGTGCCATCCCAGGAAGCGTTGGCGGTGCATTGGCAATGAATGCAGGTGCTTTTGGCTCAGAAATTTGGCAATATGTCACCTCCGTTACAACAATTGACAATAACGGCAATATTCAACAACGATCGCCTGATGATTTTGCTATCGCTTATCGCAGCGTTAAGGCAGAACATTGTGATGAATTTTTTGTAAGCGCCGAGTTTAACTTTAACCAAGTCGAAAAAAACATCGAAGCGCGTGACTTACTTGATAAACGAAATGCTTCTCAGCCTATCGGGCTACCAAGTTGCGGCAGTGTCTTTAAAAACCCTGATAATAATTTTGCCGCCAAGCTCATTGAGAGCTGTAATTTAAAAGGCTTCTGCATTGGTGGGGCTTGCGTTTCTGACAAGCATGCTAATTTTATTATCAACCAAAACTCTGCCACTGCCCAAGATATAGAAGAGCTTATTCAACACATCCAAACTACCGTCGCAAACACGTACGATGTCGCCCTTGAGCCGGAGTTGGTGATTATATGATTGCAGTACTCATGGGTGGCTATTCTGCCGAGAGGGAAATTTCACTGAAAAGTGGTAAAGCGGTTTATGAAGCGCTTTTGGCAAGCAGCGTTGATTGCTTTGCTTTCGACCTAACGAAAGACAACCTTGAACTACTGTGGGAAAAAGAGTTTGACAAGGCCTTTATCGTACTCCACGGTCGCGGCGGTGAAGATGGCTACATGCAATCTCTTTTAGAAAGCAAAGGCATTCCATTTACTGGCTCCAACAGTTCCGCCTCAGCTTTATGCATGAATAAAGCAATTACCAAAGAAGTTTGGCAGCAACACCTTCTCCCCTTGTCGCCATCCATTGTTGCAAGCAAAGTGAACCCACCACAGAGTGTTGATATCCCCCTGCCATGGGCAGTCAAGCCCATTCTAGAAGGGTCTAGCATCGGTATCAGCAAAGTAGTCAATGCCAGTGAGTTGGATGATGCTCTTGAATTGGCATGGAAATATGGCGATGCGCTGATTGAACACTGGATCGAAGGCAGCGAATACACTGTTGGCATCCTTAATGGAGAGACGCTACCTAGCGTGAAAATTATTTCTGATGTTGAATTTTACGATTACGATTCGAAATACTTTAGCGATAACACAGAGTACCTTTGCCCTGCCGATTTAACCGATGAGGAAGAATCCTACTTGCAAACAATTGCAATGGAGGCTTTTCGCGCAACTGGTGCCGCAGGTTGGGGGCGAGTTGACTTCATCATTGACAAAGACAAAACCCCTTATTTGCTCGAAATCAACACCGTGCCGGGTATGACCTCACACTCGCTTGTACCCATGGCAGCAAAAGCTAGAGGCATGACCTTTGAACAGCTCGTCCTAAGTATTCTCAATGGCTAGGCAACGATTCAATCGCTTAAATAAGCCAAAAAAATCAACCAAAGCTGTTGTTCAACAACTGGGGCAAAAACTGCCATTTTTATTGCTTATTTTGGCCATTGCTGTCATTGGTTACAACCTTCATCGCTCGCATTTATTTGAGCCAGAGATTAGCTGGACAATTGACGAAAAACTAAGCAAAAGTGAAATTCACTATGAGCAACTTATTACCTCCCTATTTGACAATAAATATTTAATCAGCTTGGCTGAATTAAAAACAAATCTCGAAGCTGAGCCATGGATTGCAAGCGCTGAAGTTAATCGGTTTTTTTGGAACAAAATTGACATTGAACTTACTGCCCATACCATAGCAATGCGCTGGCAGGATAAGGGTTATATTTCAACAGAAGGTGCACTATTTAAGCCAGAAGTACTAATAACGTCAGAGACTCCTTTAGCCGTTGTTGATGAGATTATTGCTAATATCGGCAAGGATAGAACAGCGTTAAGAATCAGTCCTGGTGCTTATTTTAATATGTTAGGTGAAGCAAAAGACCGTGAAGTATTTGATTATTTACTCAAAGAGCTTGAGCAACGTAATCTTGCTTTTTTACATGTTGGTATATTTGATGATGCCATGGAGTTTGATTACCTTGATGGACAAGCCTCTAGCTACATTCGGTCAAACTACAATAATACATTGGTAGGTGTTGGTAGCTACTCCCCAAATACGGCAAGCATTGCGATTGAAAACAATAAATTTGATTTAGTCGCTATTGGTCGTCCATTTATCGCTAATGCCGATTATGTAGCTAAAGTTCGTTCAGGGCTTGAACTTGTTGAATATAGTGATGACATGTTAACAAGCCTAGTCTAGCTTTCTACCTTATATTTAATATCTAAGCGGAGTATTATTTTTTCGCTTAGGTGTTAGTTGAGTAATCGATGCTTAACAATTATACCGCGATAAAATGCCCGTAATACAGCCTTTCACCCACTAAAGATTCTAATTCAGTACTACTAGGAAATGTTGACCATTTTTGTTTATTTTCTTCAACAGCCGTTTTGTTTATCCACACTAAATGCCAACAAATTTCTTCTTTATTATCTGTTTTTTCTAAAATTTCATGGGAAACCAGAATTTTTTTGTCACTATTCATTTCTTTAAACAATGATTGACTTAACTCTATAACTCTCGCTTGGTTTTCTTTTTTAACTGTAAAAACAGCAAACTCATGACAATGTGGCATTAATATTCAACTTTATGTTTTAACTATTATTAATGATGATTATAATATTTTCTCATCTTTAAACCTATAACTACTCAGCAAGAAAAATATATCATATGGACTTATTCTTCCTCAAAAAAATTATCAGCGCGATGATAATGCCGTTAAGTATCATCATAATACTATTATTATTAGCTATTGCCTTTTATCATCATAGAAAGAGGTTCAGCTATACTTGTTTAATCATTGCTACTTTACTATTAGGGCTGGGTTCATTTCGTCCCGTTGCTAATTTATTAATGGCCCCGATAGAAAACCAACATGCAGCTTTCACTAAATCCAGTGAACCTGTCGATTATATTATTGTTTTAGGTTGTAGGCACACTACTGATGCACAATTACCTG
>ENA-ORXI01001709-ORXI01001709.1-sediment-metagenome-genome-assembly--contig:-NODE-1709-length-16792-cov-3.118576_pt1 | contig 16792 bp, 10 predicted proteins | sample MGYA00237861_ERZ511468 | MGnify/ENA primary metagenome ERZ511468 (study PRJEB26299, sample SAMN06266213) | sediment metagenome | isolation source: Hudson Canyon methane seep mesocosm | place... | reverse complement strand
CTATAAATAACGTGTTAATGATGGCTCCACTGGCAGCGCCAATAATAGGCACCGTTTGTGCAGCTACTTTTTCTGAAACCTGTATACCAAAACGTTCTGCGACCCTGGCAATAAACTTAATCAGCACAGGCGTAGAATCTTCAACTAGCTTTTTTTGCGTAATATATTCTGTTGCCTCCGTCACAGACTTTGCCATCAAAGACCGAACAACATAATACCCCGACTCTGAAGCATCATCTAAATGACCTGGACCACCTAAAGCAAACACTTCCAAACAAGCCATTTTAGTATCTATTTCATTAATTGATTCGCCTCTGCTTCTGGCAATATCAATAATAGAACGCAACATAATCGTAGTAGAAATAGGCAACTCAACAGAAACACCAGCTATTCCAAAAAACCCGCCGACCCCACCACTTAAAGCAACACAAGCTTTATGCCAAGTATTGGATTCTGCCTCATCAGGCATTTCCTTCATAGACAACAGTGCAACATCAGATGCCTTTAGTAATGCAGTTTGCGTAAAACCACCCATATTTCGGATTAAACTATCCGGCAACATGGCAAAACCCTGTTCAATTGGCTTTCCAATTACCTGAGTAATTTTTGCCGCAAAACTTGGATTTTCTAGTAACTCAATTGCAGTCTGTAGCGTCTGAATTTCTGAATTAGATAAAGTCATGACTAGCTCCTAGTGTTAAAATAATCAAACATCTGCCGATAAATATGTCACTCATACCGTGCACACAACAAAATGATTATGCGGTTAATGACAAAAACAATAATGACAGGCGTTAATAAGCCATCAACAACCCACGCATCAAGTGAAAAGTCTATAAAAGATAAGGCATTACTTAGCATCGTCTGATTTAATTCATCCCTAAGAAACACAAAATACAACACAATAATCCAGACAGCATAGCTTTCCAGTAATAGACTGATTACAATGCTTACCCAGTGCATATTCAAAAACTGCGAATTTATAAGCACAAGCGCCATAAAACTAATCAATTGCGCTAAGATAAAAATGCCATAGCGCTCTGTATACCAGTAATACCAGATACTCCTAAAAAATAATCTCATCATTTTCTCCTATGAATAATGTAAAAAACCAGAAACCTGTATTTACCCTGCCTGTTGAAATATTTACTGCCTATTGCCAATCAAATACAGCACTAGTATTACCAATTAAATCGGGTGCAACACCAGGCACCACATTATTTGGTAGTTTTGGTGATATTCTGTTAGACAATCACTGTCAACAGAAACAAAACTGTCTTCATAACCGTGCAGAATTTGAATGCAAACTGCCACAGACCTGCCCGCTTAAATGGCTTTTCAAACCCTACTCAGACATTCATCATCGTCATTTCCCTAGACCAATCTTTATGTATTCCAGAGAACTGGAAAACCGAGTACCCGTCACTCACTTCAAACTACACATCACCCTCTGGGGACAACATGCCATTCAGCAAAAAACTTGCATACAGCAAAGCCTTATTACCCTTGCAGAAAAAGGTTTTCTGTTGAATAGCCAGCCTCAAAGCTTTCAAATATCCCACTTTTCAACTAGCAAAGCACAAAGCCTTGAAGAACTCATAACCCCTTATAGTCAGCAAGCTATTAACAGCGTACTGTTCCTATTTGAAACACCCTTACGCTATCGAGAAAAAGTAAGACACCCAAACGGTAAAACCGAATCATTTTGGCAAGCCGCAGGTGAACCGCCTATTCGTGAACTTATCGCCAATAGTGCCTATGAACTGGCTGCCTGGCAGCTTGAGGACAGTCAACAAACACAGATTGATAAACAACAACGTCACCAACACTGCCAACAGATTAAACACTCGGTAGTTGACCTGTTAGAAAAAACCTATCCTGATAACTGGTTGCTTTATCCTGCCTCAGTCGGGCAACGTTATTCAAAAAGTGAACAAAAAGAATTTCAACTAGACGGATTTAGAGGCTTTACAGAATTAAAAGGTGATCTCAATGCTGCGCTACCGTGGTTAATCGCCCTGGCATTGCAAGGTGGAGGACAAAACAGAGCGATGGGGTTTGGTCGCATCCGTTTAATATTAAATGGACAATCTATCCACCATTAATCATAGTAATCTCTAAACCTGTGCAATTTAGCTACTTTACGACAATAGGTTTTCTTACTTTTAAATACCTTGCCACGATAAAACTTACCTGCATGTTTTGCCACCCAATTACGAGACTTATTTAAAGAAATACTCATGATTACTCCCCAGAAAAAAACACATCATCATTATCTTCTGCTGTAAACCTACCTAAACAGCTTTGTTCATCAAAAATAATCTGTAATTTTTGAACAAACCGCTTGCTGACACTGCCAATCATATCCACAGCAGCATGGCCAAACCTGCCAGCCATTTTTTTACCTTGCCAAAGCACTTTTTTCTTTTCGGAGCCACCTCCAGGGCTCGCCAGTCTTGACTACTCTCTGACACGCAAAGTGCTCTCCATAGATTCGACTGTTGCGCCAGTTGTTCCATCATTGCATCACCCACCACTAACAGCAAACCTTGCTCCATCGGTAGTTTGTACCGTTTTAATAAGCTAAACAACATCCGTCTATTTAACTCGTTATTCTTTGCAACCATCGATTTTCTTTCATCCGTCAATAATTTACGACATCCCTCATCTCTCATCTTAAAACCCAAACCAATGTAATTCCATAACCGCTTCCAGTTAATAGCGAATTCTGGATTAATTGATGACTCTCCAATGCATTCATTTAATTGCTTAAAAAAAACCTCTCTATCATTAAGAAATATTGCTATCAAGGCCCGTAACTTACCCTCATCATCCTCTTCACTCTTAAACACCCAATAACTACGAATTGAGCGACCGAACTGATCATAACGCCCAGAAGGAACACGCATGATTAACAAATAATAGCTATTCTGGTGACCGTATAATCGTAAGGTAGGTTCGTCCAATTCATTCTCAAGCCAAGTATCTAAAAAACCTATATTCTGAGAACAATCGCCGTCATTCACCCAGCTATAGTCTTGGCTGTAACCCCGAGTATTAACAAAACACTCCATTAGCTTCGCACTCCTCTTAACAAATGATCACCCTGAATTAGCTGAAAACCATTGTCACGGGTTTTAATTTTACCCGCCAGCCTTTCAGTCGCCTTTTTAAGATCCTTATCCAAACTGATAAAAGGCAAACCATCTAAGCAACGTCTATAAATAGAGCGCTGATAATTCAAATACATATTTAAACTAAAACTCAGTGCATAACACAAAGGCTGCTCAACAAAACGGGGGGCATAAGCTTGTCTGCCAACGCGATAATAGTAATCCTGCTCCCCCTTCCAGCTTTCAAAACGCATGTTTCCCATGGTTTCAATAGGCGTTATTGCCAGTGCAACATGAGGATTATTTTTCATACCACTGATTAATGGCTCATAAACCTCTTGAATACGCTGTAGTAATAACGTTCTTTGTTTTAGCATATAAGATTCACACTTAACGGGTGCTAACAAAATTAATACCTGGCGTTGAAAAATCTGCTCGCTTAAAAACCATTGTATTTCATCAGGTTTATTAATTTTTTTATGATTCAAGCCTTCTTGCTCCATCATCGCTGGTGCATGTATAGGCAGCATAATAATATGACTATTACACAACTCATTCTGCAAATCGGCTTCCTTATTATCGTCCTCTACCCAGCCCCCAGGAATATCGGTAAATCTAATACCCAATTTAGACTTCTCGGAAACTGAAGCAGATAAATTGAACTCATAGCTTGTTTTTCCGCTGGTCCCCTCAATCCCCTCTTTATTATTAATCGTACCACTGGCATTTTTCATCGCATCCAGCTTCGACTGTAATTGCTTTTGTAAACCAGGTGTAGCACATTTTAAGTGCACATCAAGACTCGCATTACGCCTCATTTCATCATACATTGCTGCTATCATAGAGCTTTTTCCAACCCCGCTTGCCCCCAACATCAATACATTAATCATGGCACTTTCCTTAATACGATTGATAGACATAATAATCTCCTAAATAAAATAAATTAATAACCGTTACTTAACCAAAACACGCAGACATTGATGTAACTCTTGTATCAATGCATGTTCTGCAAACACATCCGGCCACAATGCCTGTTGATGTTTGCGCAATAAAATACGCCAGTCACGCTCTGCCAAATCAGAACGCACCAGGCGGTCAACAAACTCCTCACACACTGCATAATTTGCCAAATTGGGTTCTTGCAAAATAGAGCTATCCAAAGCATTACGAATTTCCGCTACCTTAGTATCAAACGCCTGACGTAAACGTAAACAGACATTTTCCGCATCCAACTCGTCTTCACTTAATGACCAGATATCAACATCGCAATGCAAATCGTCCAAACAAGCTCTTATTCTGTGTTGTACCATTCCTCGGTAAGCTAAACGATAATTAAGCAAGTCAGCAAAAGCCTGAGGCAGCAACTGATGCCCTTTATCCCCCTCAAGCAGGCTTAATAAATAACTTAAAAACGCTTCGCCCTTCAGATCAGGTGCCAGTTTTGCTAATGCTGTCTGTTGTAAATGATTAGCAACATCCCCTTTTAAACCTGAAATAACATTACCAAGCCCATTATCAAGCGATTGAAAGCCACTGGTAATATTCACTCTGACCTGATCTAAATAGGAATTAAATGAATTACGAAAACTGATTGACTTGCCATAATAATCATCTTGAACCTGCTCTACTGTAGGCAAACATTCCGCACGGGACAAGTGCTCAAAAACATGCTTTAAATCTCCTTCAAATACCTGATTAACTTCATAGCGTTCTTTTTTATATTGCTCAAGCAAATTGTGATTCAACAACCGAGTCAACTGATTCCAGAATGCCTTAAACGCATCTTCATAAATGCGATCCGCATCCTCTGAAACACCACTGTGCAAATTCTTTACTGCGGCTGTTAAGTCAGCAACTAAAGATGAAACTTGTGCATCAACACTTTGAATCAAATAGGCATCCAGTTGCTCAACTTGATTGACCAAATGCTCCACCGATGGCTGTAAAACAGCTTTCCGTACTTGCTTGGGATCACTGCCGTCGGCAATAAAAATTTGTGCAAAATCCAGCACCACATGTTCCTCAGCAGCCTTTTTCATTCGCTGACAACTGAGTAAATTATCCGTTTTATGATCCTCGCTGGCAAAATGATTGAGCATTAAACAGCCCCAATGTTTCAATGGCAAAGCAGGCAAAATGTCATCAACAGCGGAATAAAAGTCCACTTCATAACTCATCCATGAATCACCACTTACATTCACATTCGGGCGGCGTAAATACAGCAACACATCAGCCTCACTACCTACCCGGGTTAACAAAGTTTCCAGACTTCCCACTTGAGTATCCCCCAATCCGGGCATATCCAATAACTGAATGGAATGCATATGCTGAAAAGGAAAGGAGCAATAAATACAAACTTCTTTAACCGCCAGATAGTTATAATATTTCTTCTCTTTATCCTCGGGGTGATACTGGGCAACATACTCTACAATCGCATCCCCCTCCTGGCGTAATGTCTGCCCTGACAACAAGTGTCTGTACTTATTCGCAAAGCTCTGGTAATTACGCAAATGCTTCAATTGTTCTAGTGAAAATAATGAGTTGCTTAATGAATTCAATAACTCCATTTGTAAAAAACCATCAAATGTATCCGGTTTTTCCAATGTTATTAATTCAAAATAAGGCCATATTTTCTCTTGCAACAATTCCTGCTCGGTATAGCAGAATATCTCGGCATAAGGTTGCTCTAACCCATCAACATGACTAATTCGACTGGGTGACCCAGTACAATGGTCACCGTCACTAACAGGAATTGCCATATCCCCAAGACCCGTCATACTTTGCAAAACCTTACTTTTACCTATTCGTGCATAACCAGCAACAGCGATCGTTAATGCCTTTCTGTTAAAACGGTCAGTTATCACCTGTAACGACTGAGACAATTCAGCATAGGCTTGATCAATCGTGTTTATACCCAATTCACGGGCCACTTTTTGTAACTGACTTAGTTCTACCTTTTTTTTCTCCAACTTCGTAACCTGCTGCTGCCGACTAGCTAAAATTGCCGCTACATGATCATTCATAGATTGTTCTCCAGTACTAGTTGAAATAACAGGTGTAGGGTTAACATGAGATAAAGCATTCATAACGGACTCCTAAGCAAACAAACAAAAAAATAAATAAAAATACATTTAATCTTGAGGCGGATAGAACTTTGCTTTAAAACCATCAAGACCAGCGTTTACTTCCTCAATTCCTCCTGATTGATTGACCTTTTTTGCCACCGCCACAGCTAACAATAAAGTTGATGCGCCAATTAACAATACAGGGTTGGAAACTACAGCGGGTAATACAGCGCGCAATGCGGCTTTTGAAACTAAAAGAGTTGACATTGAAATCTCCTGAATCAAACTATAATAAAGACAATTATTACAATGAAAATTCAGTGAAACTGTTTAAATATCAGTAACATAAAAACAAACGCGAAGCTTTACTGAATTAGTTACAAGAAACTATAAGCAACAAACAACCAATAAAATATAAAATTATATGAAAAAATATAATTATATATTTTATGAGATTAGACATTACCTAGACTCCACAAAGAAAAGAATTTAGACACTACAAAATTCATAGCACTTAAACAAACAACATGAATGCATACAAAGAAAAATATTCCTGAAGTAAGCGAACTATTTAACTTGCACCAAATCGCATATCCTGTCACTATGAACGTAGATCGTTAGCTTTTTTTCTAACTTTTTTGCTATTTAACAACATGGTTTTTTTAATATTAAGCTATTGAATGTAAAATAGAAAAAAACAAGAGAGGGGTGCTAACGAGCACCGCCAACTAAGGCAATTGAAACTGATTTGGATGGTCCATATATCCAAGTCATATGTGCTAACGAGCACCGCCAACTAAGGCAATTGAAACTAGGACATTTAATCCAGTTAAAAGCTGGTAAGGTGCTAACGAGCACCGCCAACTAAGGCAATTGAAACTCAAACGTTAACCACTTATTGGCATCACCTGAGGTGCTAACGAGCACCGCCAACTAAGGCAATTGAAACATTGTTCTATATCAGCTATAACTCGCTCTTCTCGTGCTAACGAGCACCGCCAACTAAGGCAATTGAAACTAAATCATAGCGTCTAGTCATAGTCTCAAAATGTGCTAACGAGCACCGCCAACTAAGGCAATTGAAACGAATACACTACGGTTTTAGATATATTCATTGTGTGCTAACGAGCACCGCCAACTAAGGCAATTTCAATCAGTATCTAAAACATGATTTTCTATCTCAACAAGCCTTAACAGCCACGTCTTTCTCATAAAAATATGGAATGAAACTTGCTGTACTAACAAAGCTAATAAAAATCAGTCTATTAAGTTATTGGGGCGCAGGCTTTAGCCTGCATGAGTAAAAAGAAGAATACAGGCTAAAGCCTGCGCCCCACCTATTAGCAAACAAATAGAATTAAATATCAACAAATTACAACAACCAATGAATATGCCAAGTTTTTATGAGAAAGACGTGGACTTAACAGCCTGATCATCCAGAATAATTTATGCACATTTTTCTTCACATTCGCTGAGAACCAGGAAAATGATGCAATAGCGATGTAATAATTTTTAGTCTGCGGTAGGCGACAGAGAACAAGCCAAAGCCAAGTAAAATAGCATGCGAGGGCGGCTAAAATTTTATACCGACAGCATCATGTCATTGAGACAGCCTTAACGGAGCGGCTTTTGTGCGAAGTTGAGCGGAGGCCAGGGCTTACTATTCGCTGCATAATGACTGGACAGTACGCAATGCCGCGCGGGTTTCTTTAAAAAGGTCTCTAAACTGAGATATAAATACTTAAACTCTATTACTACAATGTCTAATAACAGATATACTTCCAAAGCTTGAATAAATAACTACCTATGATATGTTTCATCTTAGGTTTTTTATGAGCTTTGCTTTTTTATAATAAGTAGACAGCTCCTCCGCGCCCCTAATGGACGGCCTTTGTTGCTTTAAATAACAGTAATCACATTCCCTGCGAAACTGATCAATGTTTAATTTTTTATCGTCATGGCGAAGTAATACCTTAACAATCCGCGCTTCTTTTAGATACTGGCTCGCTCGAGTTTTTCCAATATAAATATCTTGGTCGTTTAATTGCTCTATTAATTGCGCTCCCGTTAATTTGATATTTTCTTCCAAAAAATCTAGCGTTATATCTAACATCATAATAGCTGTATCATTTTCGTGTTGCTTGATGCTTTGTGCTTGGCGGGCAAGAAAAAACATACCTAGTCTCATATAACCGATGGGCGTGCGTAACCAGATACCCTGCTCTAAATTGCACCAGCGCGATATTGTAGATGCTGATATACCTGTGCTTTTAACCGCTGCTTGCTGTGGTAAGGATTTCTTCTGCAGATTAACCCAAATAGCTTGGTTTCTTTTTTCTTTAAAAATAAAACCTCTCTCTTTAACTACAAAGTTACCTATAGATTCCAGGTTTTCTCTTCTGATTTTTTGCTTTTTTAGCCATTCTCCTGCAGACATTTTATATTCTCCCATTTCAATTTCAGTCGTTGTATCATCAACATCAAAATCATCGAATTTTCCTACAAATCCTACCTTTAATTGGTTTGATTCATCAATATAAATATCCAACTCTGCTGGTGGTGGCGTTGAAGTCTGCAACGTTTTGTAAGAAAAATCGAGACAGACCCTTACTATTTCTTTAACTAACAACAAACTCAAGCTTTTCATGTCATCAGACAGGTTGTCATAAAAAGCTTGTGGGCGGTATTGCCTATCTTTATACCAATAGTCTTGCAAGCGCCGGCTTATTTGCTTTGCCTCTTCTATAACGCCATGAGTTATTAAAACCTCTTCGATACTTTCAGCCAGACTTATGTTTTTTGCCATTACCTTATTTTCATAGAGCATTTCCTGTTCTTCTTCTCGCTCACTAATTTCTTCCCAGTCCAAATTTTCTTCTTCATTGTTTTGCTCATAGCTGCACGCAGGACATTTATTATCTAATTGCCCAATAATAACACCACATTTTAGACAATTATTATACGTTTCATTTTGTTCTGTCAGAACCCCTTGGTCTATAAGGTTATTGATAACATTACTGATTTGCAAGCTACTTTGACAGTTAACTTCATGATGTTTTATCAATTCAATTTTTTGATTGATGGAAATGCTATGCCGTACATCTATACTTACACCTATACTTACACCTACATTCATTTCTTTGTTCCTGCTGTAAAGGTGCTAAAGGATAATCCCAGCAAAGTTCTACTTTTAAGATCTGTTAAGTGATCTACTCGCTGTTGCTTTGCCGCTGTTACCAGATCATTATTAAAGGTACTCCAACGGGTTGTAAGCCCCGCTTTATCAGCTAGATCAGCAATCCATTCAGGATCAATCTGTTGCTTTGCTCGATAGATAATTTCAAAGTGGATTGCTGCTACTTCCATTGGAATAGAAAGGTAATGATTAAGGAGTGTTTCGGTTGTGACTGGTGATGCCTTCTCTTTAAATAATTTTAATATTTCTTTAAGCATATCATCACTACTGCTATTTTGGTGTTTGCTGTTAAGCGCGAGCTGTGTACCCGGCTCTCCTATAGCTTGTGCGGCAATAATACCCACTGGCATTCCCGGCTTTATGAGTATAGGTACATCATCCTTCTGATTTAACCCTTGCCCCCAATCTAAACCATAACACTGTTGACAAACATGCTTGATGCACTGGCAATTTAGCGGGCTTCGTAGTTCAATTTTCTGATTAGCCGTCATTGTTTCTTGGTATATTTTATCTACCAGCAGCCTGTTTATCACTGTGCCTTTGGGCCATTTTTGATACTCTTTAGCCAAAATGCGCCCATAAATTTGTAACTTTATTAATTCTGGGGCAGTTTCCTTGGTAAGAGTTACTGTGACTCCCTTTCGGCTTCCACAATCCCCTGCAATAATATGCAATGAGTTGGCCCAGTGAATGAGTTTTTTAGTTAAAGCACCTCCTTTCCCTGTACTGATTTTAGTCGAAATTTGTTTGTCTCTGGCTTGTTTCGCTTCTTTAATAAATTCAGCAATGGTTAATCCATGCGTATAACGCTGCAATGTTTTTACTGTTTCTTCATCGCCCCTTGCTTGTGACAAAACAAGTTCTTTAAATTCGTCTGTATTCAATAAATTTTCTGGCCCTAGGCTAAAGCTGTTTTCTGTAACAGACTGAAAGGCCTGTTGAGACTCAATTTTCTGCCGATTAAGACAATTAACTTTGCTCTCACTTTCCAGACTTTCCTGCCATACGGTTTTATTTTCTCGTGTATTTTGATAATGTCCTAAAGCCAGGTCTTGGGTTAAGCTAAGGGCGTAGTGTCCATTGGCAGGATGCCAAAGATGTTGTGAGGGAAACATCTTTTTAGCTTCAACGATGGCTTTCTGGCTTAGAGGTAAGTATATCGCCATTTGGTCACCATCAAAATCAGCATTGTATCCCGCTGTGACCTGTGGTGGTATTTCTATCACTTGATGCTCAGTAAGCTGAGGCCAAAATGCCAACACACTGAGTCTGTGCAAGCTGGGCTGCCGGTTTAACAGTATTGGACTTTGCGCCATCAGTTGTTCCAGGTCTTTTTGGATTTGCTTTCGCGCTGTTTGATCACCCTGAACAGCCTGGCCATAGCTTTCACGATTTTGTTTATCTGAGAGCCGCTTAAGCAGTGGAAATTTATACAACTGCAAGGCTATATCCCAAGATATACGGCATTGATCTACATCTAACAATGGATTTGGCGTAATCACTGCCCTGGCAGAAAAATCGACCCGTTTGCCTAATATATTACTTAATATTATGCCTTTTTTTCCGTCAACATGACGACAAAGTGATTTTAATGGAAGGCCTGTTTTTTGGTTTTTTCTTTGTAACGTGTTGGGTAATTTTTCGTTAATCATTAATTGCGCTATGCTGTGAAATAGCTTGATACGCGTCTCAATAATTTCATCCTCATTGTCTGTTTTTAAGGATTCTAGCAATTTGATGTTACATCTCAACACCTGCTGATAAAGCTTGTCCGTATCGTTTATTTGCCGTTTACCGTTCTCTTCTTCACGGTAAGGACGAAGGCGAGCAGGTAATACGGTGAGCAGTTCCATTTTTATAGCGGCTATTTCAGGCAACTGTTCGAGCGTTTCCCAAAGTAACAATCGTAGATCGATATGTTGTAATGCCAGACTTTGTCGAAAACTGTTTACCGCTTCTTTTAGGCTCTCTTTATTTGAGTCAGCCTTATAGTGTTTTACTGTTTCAGGTAGGGCTTCAAAAATGGCTTGTTGATATTGATTGAAAAAACTCCGCCAGTTGATGAGTTGTTTATTACTGTTACCTACAATAACAGCGTTTGAAAAAATTAACTGCCCTATAACAAAGGGCCATTTTTTTTCTACAATGAGTGCATTTAATTTAAGCGGGTTAATGATTTTTTCTGCCAGAGGGGTGTATGCCCGCTGTCCAGCTATGGTTTGTTGTAATGTATTAAATATTGCAGTTGAATGCAGCCCTTTTGCGTGAAACTGGTTTGTTTTACTTGATGTTTCTTTTATTAGAGGCGTTTCAATTATATTTTCAGCCGCTAACTTTTTGTAACTTTTTTCATCCAGGTTGGTGATTTTTAGCCCCGCTATTTTTTGCTGATCTTGGTTAGCGGTGCTAAACAGGCTTTCTTTTCCTTGTTGCTCAATATCAATACCTATCCCATTGAGATACGCAGTCAAAGCATAAAAGGATTCTGGTAATTGTTGCTCTATGTTAAGAAGATGTTGTTCAAAGCTTAATTCTACAATCACGCTTGTACGTTGCTCCGGATTATCGGATTTTAGCGTCATCATTTCTTGAAGCAATGCGGATGCATTGTGAGCGGCTAATGCCCAGGTTTCCATCTCACCTATTCTTTGCCCCCCTTGGTGTTTTCTTCCTCGCATTGGCTGCAGTAGGTTCTGGGTTAGCGATGCATTAGATCCACCATTTCGAGCATTCCATTTATCACTTGCGTTATGATCCAATTTCATCTGGTATTGATAACCGGTAAAAACAGGATGCTTAAAACATTTTAACTGATCTTTTTTGTGCCAGGTATAACAGGGTAGGCATTCCGGCAACCCTTCCAGTAAACTCCCTTGTCTACCATCCAGTGTTTCTTTTAACTGACCTATGTTGAAACGAGAAAAAACACTTAGCGGATTAATCAGTAACTGCATATGTTCGTGCAAGCGATTTTCACCACATTCACAATCTATTGTTTTCTGTTTATCAATAATAATATAAGGCATTTCATGATCTGCCGAAATGCGACTGATAACCCCTTTTTGTCCATGTCGATTAGTGAGCTTATCACCAACTTGTGCCGGTTTTATTTCTTGAATAGTGATGATTGAAACCGCGCGCTGCTGGTCTTTATCCAGCCATTCCGCCTGTCGAACACTTTGAACAATCCCACCGCATTCATTTTCTGGTAATACAATGAAATTCGGTTGTTGTTGTTCATTCCCTATTGTTTCGATAATCAGTGGTTGATTAGCTTTAACCCGTACGCCTGGCTTAATAATGCCGCATTTGTCATAATTATTCAGATTAATACCAAAATAGTCGAAATACAGCGAATTACCTAAGATTTGAATTTCTTGATCTACCCAGTCTCTTTGTAAGATAAATCGGTAGTGACTTTTATGACTGCTACTTAGCTGTTTGCTTGCACTACGTGAAATGACAACAGCATCTTCAAAATTCCAGCCATACCAGGGCATGTAAGCTGTTAATAGTTCTGTACCATAGTGTTCTTCAGTACAAAATTTTTGGAATTTCTTGGGATTGGTTTTTGGTTCAGAGCCATTGACTAACGGGAGTGCTTGACGCAAAAAGGCGCAAGCCATGGTACCTCGAGTTGGGTCATTATATTGGCGATAGGGGATCATATTAGCAATTATGCCAAACAGTTGGTCTTCTTCTGCGACATAATAACTCGCTTGATCTACAGAAATGTTTTGACTTATAGTTTCTTTGTTGAAAGCAGGAATCATACTTCCACTTTTATGTTTTTGTGGATTTTCATAGGCAATCCAGGATTTACTTTGTTCTTTGACGCTTAGCCAGTGAGTTTCTCCTTCATTGCAGTCAATTACTTGTAATACTATAAAGCCTTCTTCATTGATGCGTGCGCCTGAGGCTAGGGTTTGCACTAAGCCAACTTGATCAGTTTGGGGAGTGTTTAATGGACATATGCGCCCTATATAATAGGGTTTGAATGCACGGTGGGAATCTTGAATAGCACCTGTTATCACTACCCGTTGTGTCAGTTCATATTTCAGCATTGGGTTTGCTAATTCCGGTAGATATTGAAGCAAGGGGTTTTGCGATATACAGGTTTCAAGAATACGGCTGAACAGGCTTTGGTTCCCCACTTGATTATGCCATTTAAGCTGCTCAATAAACTGAGAAACATTCATTCTTGAGTTTGTCTTCTTAACGCCTTCAAAAACCAGCTTAGTCCATGCCATCAAGGCATTGTTTAAGATATCTTCTATCCGTAGAACTTTGAGTTCCTCCAAATTATTTAAAAACAAAGCCTGATTAAGATGATAATAATTACCGTTATAAACCCAATAACCTTGTTGATTTAGTTGCATGAGTTGACCTAAATACCACATCTCTTCCATTCCGTCATCCTCTACGGCTATAACAAGGGTTACGTCAGTATCTAAGGTCGAAAAACTTTCTATGCAGTTTTGTTCATCATCAAGACTAGCGGGTAGGATATTTTGTTTTAATTTGATATTAAATTTTAATTTGAAACCGAGCTGTTCTTCTATCCCAGAAAATTTTGTTTGGAGAATAGTTTGTAGTTTTTCTGCTAAGTTCTGAGAAAATCGTTGCCAGGATTCTTTTTGCGGATAATAGAGATTATGAGTCATGTTTTTTATGATTCCTGAAATTATTTACTGCCACTGTATCTTGTGAAAAGTATTTTTTAGTGATTTCGCTAGTCAGTCTACCAGTTAACCCCTGATTTTTTTCTAGGTAATGACAAATTTCTTCAACATAATACCTGCCAATCTGCTCTTTTATAATCGTTGGTTTTTCTGAAGAAACTTCCAGATATTCAACCAGTTGTTTTATTTGTTGTGTATTAATTTCACCAATACATTCCGTTAATGATTGAGAATTTTCTAACAAGTCGACTGTTCCTTTCAATTTTTGTTCAGCCCGTTCGCTAAGTTGAAACTCTCCTCCCATTAAGCCAAAATATGAACTGCGTATCATTTGTTCCAGTTCTCGAATATTTCCTGGCCAAGAGTAATGATTAAGTTTTTTGAACATTGCCTCCTCTTTACTTGGACTCAATATAATATCGCGCTCATATTTTTCATTAAGGTCTTCTAAAAAATATTTCACTAGCACTGGAATATCATGTGGTCTTCTGGCTAAAGGGGGGAGGATGATTTCAATACAGCTGAGTCGATGATATAGGTCTAGTCGGTAGTCACCTGATTTTATCTGGCTTTCAAAATCAATATTTGTGGCTGCAATCAATCTTAAATAAACCAATTTTTCTGGTATTTCTGCACCAATAGGTAAAACTTCCTTACCTTGGAGTACTCTTAACAAAGCAGTTTGCACACTAGCAGGGGCATCTCCTATTTCATCCAGAAAAACAGGTATTTTTAGGTCGCTTGCCTTTTGAAATAAGCCGGAGCTATTATCTGAAGCGCCTGTATAGGCTCCTTCTTTGTAACCAAATAATTCCGATTGCAATAGATTGCCTTCGACGGGTAAAGAGGCGATGTTACAACTAAAAATGGTTAATCCGTTTGCTTTATCATCGTTGACTTCGGGGCACTTTTTATGACTAGTTGAGGGTTTGACATTTTGTTTTGCCCCCCCCTCTGAGTCTTTTTTTTCATCCAGCTGTTGTTCGGCTTTAGGCCACCACTTAGGACGGTCTATTTCACTAGGTAGTCCTTGACAAAGTTTCTGAACGGTTGCTATATGCTGTGCAATCATTTCTTTACCAGTCCCCGTTTCACCTCGAATTAAAACGGGTTCTTTACATAACCCAGCCATAATCACTTGTTCCAATACTTTTTCCATCTCTGTAGAATTGGGACTATAAATCATGGCGTGTTCTGTTGATTCAAGAATTTTCTGGGTTAGCCAGGCGATACTTGGAAATTTTTGATACCGCTCCGCTCTATAATTTGCCTGCTTTATTCTAGCGTGAAAACAAGCATCAATTTCTTTCTCTAAAAAACCAGCGACTTCAATTTTTTTAAAACTTGATACTTTGTAATGTCTGTAATTGGTTGCATCTTGAGAAAAAAATATGACTTGAACCGCCCCCCTCCTTTCTTTCCATGCTTGTTGTTCTTTCATTTTTTCAAACAGCTCTATGCCTGAATCATGATGATTTTTATCCATAATATCTAGCAATAAAATATGAATATCCTTATGTTTTTCTAAAACATCCAATACCTGTACATGATCAAATTCTGTTAATGCCGCTTGAATAATATAACGATCTTCTAATTTCGGCCGCCAATAGTTTTGTTGTTCCTCAAACTCGTCATCAACGATCAGTATTTTAATTTTTTTTTCGTTAGCCCTTATTTGTGATGCTTTTGTAGCCCTTACTTGTAGTCTATTAAGTTCAGGAAAAGAGATCATACATTCTTGTATTCTGGCAATTCTTTTTTTATCGGTCTCTAATTTTTTTACTTTTAGTTGATTTAAATATAAAAGAATATTGCGTACTTCTTCGCTACCAATATTTAACGATTCATATCGGCTGAATTTTTCATTCCCAAGAACTATGAAGTCATCAACTAATTTAATAAAATCATCCTGTTTATGTATCTGTAATGTATTTTTTAAGCTTTCAAAACTTTTTTGAAAATTTTTAATATCGTGTTGAATATCACTCTCATACTTCCTTTTTAGCGCAGTTTTTGCTACACGGCTATTTAATAATGTGGCATGTGTTTTAATAAACTCTTTACAAAAACTCTGTAGTTGAAAATGATTGGTAAAAGAAGAGCGATCGGGAATTATAAAAACAGGGTAATTATCATTAGTTTGTTCTGTTTTCAGAAAAATTTCTTCATCGCAAACCTGATATATTGAATTATGACCAGTGAATAAATCACAATACTGTTGTGCAGCAAAATCTAGTTTTGTTTTCATCTATTTTGTAATTTTAAGGTATTCACTATCCTGATATAGGGGAAACAAAGATCATGCAGTATATTAATCCTTAGATAACCACATCCTATAGGTATGGAAACAAAAGCTATACCTATAAATTTAACAAATGTTAAATCTTGTGTTGAGCTGCCAATTCAAGAATAAGGAGAAAAAACAGTCAGTCTAAGAAGGTAACACATCTTGTATCTGCATTGCCAACAACATATTTTATCGATTTTATCCTTATAACAAAAATACAAACCCCTTAAAAAAATGATTTTTGTTATCTAAAATCTACAGTTTACATCATACAAAACCAACACTCTCTTATCGCAATCAATCAACTTTAGTCAAATGTGGATTACTCTCTGGTGGTTCTTTAAAACCAAAAACCTTCGATATATCGCTAAAAAGCACAGCATTCATTGTGGTTTGTTTATTCTTCCCTTTCACTAGATATTTAACGACGTTTAAGCCTTTATTATTTC
>ENA-ORXI01001708-ORXI01001708.1-sediment-metagenome-genome-assembly--contig:-NODE-1708-length-16797-cov-35.321531_pt1 | contig 16797 bp, 12 predicted proteins | sample MGYA00237861_ERZ511468 | MGnify/ENA primary metagenome ERZ511468 (study PRJEB26299, sample SAMN06266213) | sediment metagenome | isolation source: Hudson Canyon methane seep mesocosm | place... | reverse complement strand
CCCCCTCCATCAAGAGGGGGCTTAAGAGCAAGAAAAAATCACCCTTAAACCGCTTAACTTAATGGCAGTGCACCCAACCCTCCCCAGCAAGGGAGGGCTTTTTTATGCCAAAGGTGTGTAGATACCTATGCCTTCGGAGAGGGCTTTTAAAAACAAAAAATCCACATGTCATGGTGACATAGCCTAAGTTATTTATATAACCGGAGTGAAGCCGTCTATTTTTCAGCTCTCTGCGTAGCATCAGTTACTTAACAGGGGTAATGTTCTGGATATCTTCTTCTTTCTTCTGATCAAGAGGGATGTGAATAACAGTATCTGTCATTGTAGAAAAATCAATTGCTTTTAAATCAATTTTTCGGATTCGACGGTTGTGTTGCGTATGATAATAGAATATCAAGTTTTTGGTATCCCATGCTGTTGTCCATAGTGTAGCGCTTCGCATTTTATCTGCACTAACATGATCTTCGCCTGAGACTTCTGCTGGTTCCAGGCCGACATTAAAGTTATCCAAAATTCTAAACAGTTCATAGATAGTCTCTCCTGTTGTCGGGGTAGGGCGTGCAGCTTGGGAAAAAGCAACTGCTCGTACGAAACGTGATGGCGGTGTGAAATCCCCAGGCAGACCAATCATGCCACTGCCAACACCTAGAGGTGAAAAATCAAGATCGTCAATTTTTTTGCTTGGAATCGCAACAGCTGAGAGGTTGACATAGTTTCTAATATTGGTCGTATGCCAATCATAAGTGGGTGCATTTGTAATAACGCCCAATGGGTTATCAAAAATCTTTGTTTTGCCATCAAAAAATTCGATAATAATTGATTCACCTTCCTTATCAGTAACCATAAAGTGTGCTTCGATAGGTTTGTTCAGGGCGGGTTCAATGACGGGTACCACTGTGATTGTTTTCATGCCTTCACGCACTTCAGCAACTGTTGCAAACTGAGTGAGAATAAAATTCGTGATATCAATGGCCGAGATAGTGCTAGCGGATTTAGCAGGGTCAAATTTTGAATAACTTGCAGTGCCTGGATGATAGAAGAGTCCAGCAGTCAATCCTTTTTCATTCATACCATCGGCTAGAGTCTCTTTTTTCAGCATATCTAGCCCTACAACACCATATTTTGCGCGCCACTGGTGGCCTGTCTTGCCATCAGGCGTGGTACCGATAAATACTTTTCCTCTTGGAGTGATGGTCACGCGAGAAAGAAGGTCAAACGATCCCCATTCCATTGACCGGCCATACACTACGCCCTTGTCGGCAGCGGTAAGTTTGATGCCTGTACAAGCTTGTGCAGGTGATGAGTGGAGGCTGAACAGCAAAGCTGCTCCAATGAAAGATTTCGTGAATGTTGTTTTGATTATACTTATCATGACTTAGTTTCCTTTTGATTATATTACCGCCAAATTCACTAATCGCTGACAGATATACAGTGAACTCTGCAAACATGTTGAGCTTTGATGATAAATAATCCATTAATAAATCGGGTTAGTGTTATGTTGATTTTTTTGTTGGACGAAGCCACTATTGCAGAGAAAACAGCTTCATGAATTAATTCAAGAGTCTAAATATATCTAGTTTGAGTACTTAAGTGTATTTAATGTAACTTTTTTGTAGGATGGGTGGAGTGAAGTGTCTGCTTTTTAGGTGTGTAATGAAACCCATTAACACTACGTAGAATGATGGGTTTCGCAAAAAATGCTCTACCCATCCTACGTAAAATTGTAATATAAAATGTTGAAATAATTGGCTATGACACCGTTAAGTGTAGAAGGGTTACCTAGGTAATAAGCCAACGCCTAAGATTGTAAAGACATCTCTGTTTTTAATTGTAGTTTCCACACTTCCATCTTCATGCTCTGCTTCGTTTGTAAAGCCCGCTGGAAATGTTGCTACTGTTCCATTCTCATCCGTCCATTCCCAAACTCCTATAAAAAGTTCAGGTTTGTAATTCTTTTTAAAGATATCAAGTTGATTGGTATTGGTATAGGTAAAGACAACTTCAGTTGCTTCGCCAAATTCGTGAGAAATACTTGTCGATTTATCCTCATCCCAGTCAGTTCCCCATGATCCCTTACCGCCGATTTTAAATACTTTAGCTATGCTAACACCAAAGCCAACGCTTCCTTCCCACCCGTACCCTCTTCCTTGTGAGACTTCTGACTCAAACGTTTCCGACATAGACGCATCTATTGAGCAGCTAGCTGTAGTCTCACCGTCAGAGTCGGGTATTTGGCAAGGAGTATCTTTAAGAAGGATTTGCCATGGTTTTATCTGATCGATTAGATCGGGGAGTTTAGAGTACTTAGCATAATATTTAGTGCTATCAGCATCATAAGAAAGGTCAAATATTTTATTAAAATCAATATTATAGAGTCTTGCATAATCCTCGGAACTTACACTATGTGGCTCACTTGTTGCATTGGGTCTTATGTAGTATGTTTTTCCTTCGGTATAAATGTCAGTGTTAGTTGAGTCTACAACTTCATAACTGTACTCCCATAAATTATATAAGTTATAACTAATTTGAATATTTTCAGTTGTACTGGAACCGCTAGAAAATGAAAATTCGCTTTCCTTTGCAGTAGATTCACTTGACCCAGATGACTGGGTCCAACTATGTCCAACACTTACTCCACCATTAAGGCTAACAGGGATTTCTTCCAATTCTACCTCTCCCTCCATTTCCGCCTCGACACTTTGATGGTCGGTTCTAGTTGTAGAAGACCCTGTTTTGTGTTCTGTCGCTTCAGTACTGGTTACTGTTTCTTCGATTTCATAAGAATAACTAGCGTCCTGTAAGTTCGGAGGAGGTAGGAGTAGTGTTGTAATGTCCGGGACTTTATTGGTTAGTATGCCTGATTTATAGACTGCTGTTGCATCATAGGTTTCATGAGTGGTGCGATAGCCATTTTTAAATGTAGCGTAACCATTAACCATAGAAAATTTATCAGACCCCGGCTGTTCATCCTTGTTTGTCAATGTTGAGTTATCATCAGATGCAGTTAAAAAGCTCTCAACCGGAGACAGTCCATCTGACCAATATATTTTAATGCGTCTAATTGTTCCATCTTTAGGAGATACTGACTCTCTTCCTAGACCAATCATAGTATGGTGAGTGCTACCCCCAGAATACTTTTGGTACACGGAAGAGGGGTCATAGCTATCGTTTTCTGTATCACTGATGCCGAACCAAAAACCATCAAGAGCATTAAGAGCATCGACATTAACATCATGAAATGTTTTTGTTTCAAAATCATACCGATATGCTGTAAATTTCTGCCAGCGTTCACTGTGTTTGGTAGCATGTTCTCGATCAAGTGCACGATAGGTTACAATAAAAATACCATCCATATTTTTAGTGTACATAGTAGAGACCGACGTCCACGCTTCATTTGTTGTGCTTTTCGAAGGGTCAGTATAAGGCGCGCTCTTACTAATATCCAGGCGTTGAGTACTTACAAAGTCTTTTTTGCTTTCGTCGTAATCATAAATTGCAATCTCATTAAAACTTGCAACAATGAGCTCGCTTTTAATATCATCATCTATGTTCACCGCCGATAGCCCTGCATATGTATCAAAAGAGTCTTTTTTATTGGTACTAATATGCGAGTCTAAAGTTACAAAATTGTGTATTAGATAGCTAGTGCTAGTCTTGCCAGCATAAAAATCTCCATTTTCATCTGTATTGACTACAAAAATACTAGATTTGTTAGGGTCATTACAGTCATACCATTTTTCACCATTTTGACCTTTGCATTTGTTAGAAATTGCAAAAAAATCTTTGTGAGTCGTTGCTGGAACTTCAGTGTCTATACCGTCAACTTTTGCTATTTTTGTATTAAATACCCCTGTAGACCACGTAAAAATAGGAAGACTCTCGTATCCGTCATTATTTTGTAAATTCATTATAGTTTCAGAAAGAGGAGCTACAGATAGGTACTTTGAGCCTTCATCAAGGGTCCCCACAAAAGGGTTGTAAATCAAATTTCGGACACTAGCACTTGTTACGTTGAATGCTCTACTCACAGCTGTCGGTGTTTCTTCATTCTCAGGATAGTATTGAGCTCTATCAATATCTGAAAAAAGTTTATGCAGCTTTTCTGATGTCAACCCTTTATAACACCCTCTAATATCCTGCTCAGCAGAGCACTCAGTTACATTGCTTGTGTCTGTTTCGTCTTCAATATGATCAAAATTCATGATAAGACTTGCAAGCATTGAGTTCACAGATTCATCAGGGTTGCTTAAGCTAATTGCAGGTATTGCAGCGATTTTAAGGTTAATTTGCTTTTGCAGGGCTAGATGAATGGCCTTTTCATTATCAGTGATGTACTTAGTAATACTCTCTGTGGTGTCTTCTTCGACGCCAGCAATATGTTGAGGCGTATAGTTTTCTACAAAACGATAGGCTTCACCATTAGTTATATATGAATTTAAAAAGTTAAGGTTGGTTGCATTGAGTGGTTTAGAAAGGCCTAAGGTATCGACTTGCGTGCTTACCGCAGCATCAATGTTTCCAGATTCTTGAAGTAAATACTTTTCAGCATCTTGATAAAGTAAATATTTAAAATTTGAAGTACTTATGGATTTTTTTATTTCATACGTATCTGATATATTCGAATTATCATCGCTCTTGGTACTACAGCCTATGAAACTTAACCCCACCGTAACACTTATGATACTTGCTATTATTGTCTGATTTTTAATTTTCAATATTTCGGCCTCATATAATTCACTTCATTACTAAATTGTTTTTTTATTGTAAGGGTATTGTATAAGATTACGGTAAGGGCGGGGGTATTGTTATGTGAGCCGTATCCATTGAAAAATCATAGTAATTATGTTTTTTGAAAATAGTGCCCTGGCATTCGTAGCTCGTATTCCGTGCCTCCATACGGGCTACGGTTCTGATGCTGCGCGCTCCTTGTTGTATTTCATGAGAGTGAAAGCATTCAATTGCTGCGTAACATGAGTCACTAAAGCAAACAGCGTATTCTAATGTCTCCCCACCCAACCCTCCACTGCCATTAAGTTAAGCGGTTTAAGGGTGATTTTTTCTTGCTCTTAAGCCCCCTCTTGATGGAGGGGGTTGGGGGCGGAGAAATTAAAATAAATTCTTTTTTCCTTAACTTAATGGCAGTGACCCAACCCTCCCCAGCAAGGGAGGGCTTTTTTATGCCAAAGTTGTGTAGATATCTATGTGCCCTTCGGAGAGGGCTTTTAAAAAAATTAAAACATTAAAAAATCCACATGTAATGGTGACATGGCCATTTTCTTCAACCCCAAGCCTGCGTTTGGGAGTAAGGGAAATATGTGTTATTCAATAGAGAGACAGAAAATAATATATGAGGCTTAATTGCAATTAGTCATTATCGGCTTCTAATTGCTCGCTAATTTCCATCCATTCTATTTCGGTTTCTTCTAGGGCTTGGTCAACTTTAGCTTTGTCTTGTAATATTTGTTTTAAGCGAGCTTTGTTAGCGTCTTCATATAAGGAAGTATCCGCTAGTTGCTCTTCAAATTGTTTTTGTTGAGTGTGGTATTTTTCTAAAGCTTTATCCGCTTTTTTTAATGCATCATATAAAGGCTTTAATTGTTTGCGTTTTTCTGCCTCTAGCTTACGTTGCTCTTTTTTATTAACACCTGTTAAAGGTTCGTTAGAATGGGTGTTATTGCTAGTGAGTAACTTTTGTTCGTTTAGCCAAGTACGGTAATCATCTAAATCACCATCAAAAGCTGAGACCGTGCCTTGTGCAACTAAATACAGTTGGTCAGTCACCGAGCGTAGCATGTGCCTATCGTGAGAGACAATAATAATGGCGCCTTGGTAGTCTTGTAATGCAATACTAAGCGCGTGCCGCATTTCTAAATCAAGATGGTTAGTTGGCTCATCAAGCAGTAATAGGTTGGGGTTTTGATAGACTAATAGGGCTAGTACCATGCGTGCTTTTTCGCCGCCTGAAAATGGGGCTATTGGGTCGAATGCTTTGTCATCCTTAAAGTTAAAGCCGCCTAAAAAATTACGTAATTCTTTTTCAGTGGCTTTCGGGTTAATTCTTTGTAAGTGCCACATGGGGCTTTCATCAAGGTGCAGTTGCTCTAGTTGGTGTTGAGCAAAATAACCTAATTTTAAGGTATCTGAAAATTGTGCTTCACCTGAGCGTATGCCTAGTTCGTCAGCAAGTACTTTTATGAGTGTTGATTTACCTGCACCATTGGGCCCTAATAAGCCAATTCGGTCGCCTGGTGAGACGAATAAATTTACATTACTTAGGATGGTTGTATCTGCATAGCCTATGCTGGCATTTTCTAGCTTGAGCATAGGGTTGGGTAATTTTTCAGGTTGAGCAAAGCTAAAATGAAACGGAGAGTCTACATGGGCTTGTGCAATTAGCTCCATGCGTTCTAGCGATTTTATACGGCTTTGTGCCTGTTTGGCTTTGGTTGCTTGAGCGCGAAAACGATTGATAAAGCTCTGTATATGGACGATTTCTCGTTGCTGTTTTTCAAAAGAAGATTGTTGTTGTGCTAATTTTTCTGCCCGCATTTTTTCAAATGCACTGTAATTGCCTGTGTAAATAACGCCCACTTGGTGTTCTATATTCACAATATGGTCGGTGATGCTATCCAGAAATTCCCGATCATGAGAAATCAGCAATAAAGTGCCGGGGTATTTTATTAGCCAGTCCTGTAGCCAAATGACGGCATCTAGGTCTAAATGGTTAGTGGGCTCATCAAGTAAGAGAACATCAGAGCGGCACATTAATGCTTGGGCTAGGTTTAAACGCATGCGCCAGCCACCAGAAAATGAGCTGACTGAGAGTTGTTCTTGAGGCTGTTTAAAACCTAAACCATCCATTAGGCGAGCGGCTCTGGTACTGGCTGTGTAGCCACCAATAACTTCCATTTTAGAAAATAGTTCGGCTTGCTTTAGGCCGTCATCAGCTTGATCCGCGTCATTTATTTGTTGTTGTAAATGACGTAATTCTTGATCACCATCAATAATATATTCGATAGCGGCTTGTTCAGTCGCGGGAGTTTCTTGAGCAACATGAGCCACCTGAAGGTTCGGTGGCATGCTAAAATCACCTTCGTCAGGGTGTAGCTCATTACGTAATAAAGCAAAAAAACTGGATTTCCCGACCCCGTTAGCCCCTGTAATACCCACTTTTTGCCCTTTGTGTAGGGTAAATGATGTATTGGCAAATAGTACACGAGTGCCGCGACGTAAAGCGATATTTTTAAAATTAAGCATATAAAGAATGGTAGATAAAAAGAAGCGACATCATAACCCTGTGTTTAAACCGCAAGACCGCTATTATGTTAATGAGGAGGGTTGGTGGTTTTATACAGTTGAGAGAATTAGTGGGCCTTTTGTAAGTAAGCCGAACTGTGTTGATGCATGTCGGTGGTATATACAAAAGCGTGAAGGAGTTTTGTGAGGCTGAGGGACGGATTATTATTGAGGCTAGGCACACAGTTAAGTGTGGAAAAATAAATTAGACCTTAAAGTCCTCCCTTGCTGCATAGCTATCTACACAACTTTTTACAATTAAAATACAATGAGTTATAGCACTCAATGACTCCCTCTCCTGATGGAGAGGGCAGGGGTGAGGAGAATAAAATCAGGCACTTATCTATTTCCCCTCATCCAACCTTCTCCCTCTGGAGAAGGCTTTAAGACTTGTGTCGATACCTATGCCCTTGCTCACTGCCATTAAGTTAAGGAAAAAAGAATTTATTTTAATTTCTCCGCCCCCAACCCCCTCCATCAAGAGGGGGCTTAAGAGCAAGAAAAAATCACCCTTAAACCGCTTAACTTAATGGCAGTGATGCCCTTGCTGGGGAGGGTTGGGTGGGCAGAAATTAAAATAAGTTTCTTTTTTCAAACTCTCTTAACTGCTTACAAAGACATGAAGATATGGGCTAGCCACTTAGGCGGGACAATATCAGAAATCCTGTCGGTTCGTTGTATTCGTACCTCTTAAGCAGCAAGGTGTTTACGGTACGAATACAACGAACCTACGCCTGGCGGCTTAAAAGTAAAGCCAACATATGCCTTGTATTTCTCCTGACTCAATCTCAATGCTGTTGACTTAAGTGTTTTGTAGCTCGTATGGAGGAATGGTGTACGGGGAGCGGTGCGTTGAATTCCCTGTATTACGCAAGCTCCATACAGGCTACTTTCTTAAGCCAACAGCATTGTCAGCCAACCCTCTCACTTTACCGGCTGAATTGATGGGTTTCCCTACGTGCTTAAAAAGACCGGCACTTCGTTCTACCCATCCTACGGGGAATTAAGCTCTTTATTCGGCATAAAACTGTCTGAGCTTTGGTTCCTAATAAGAGGTTAAGCCTATATTGGAGAGGGCTTTTATTGAGCCTTTAAAATAACTTTAAAAGTTTTTTAGCCATATAAATCAAGCATTTTCTTGACTTGCTTGGTGAATTCTTGAATGTCTCCTGCAGAGACTGTTTCAATGGGAATAACAAGGGCTGCACCGTTATCTAAAACAATATGAATGTAGTCTCTAATGTGTTCAATGCGCAAAATAGTTTTCCATGGCATTTTGTTTTTGCCACTAGGTGAAACTTCTGCTAAAGCTTTTGGGTCTATGCGTAAGGTATATTGACCAAACATAGCAAGCTTTTCACGCTCGGTATAGTTGGTGAGTACTTGCCTACGAAAGCCTAAGATGATGATTTGTGGGATTACAATCGCCCAGCAAATAGAAATGGTGACAATATAAAGTGCGGTACGGTAGTCGCTATAATATGACCATAAGAATAGACCGAAGATAGATAAAACGCCGGGAAAGAATAAGCGGTTTCTTTTTAATTTTTTTTGTAAAACTTCTGACTTTTCAATCTCTAATTCATTGTAATGAATTAAATCTTTTTCGCGAAATTCGTATTCTATTTCAAGCATTGTTTACCCTTTTGTTATGCGCCATGATGTTATTTATCCAGCATTATTATAGCAATCCGATACATTATAACCGTTACATGTAAAGGAGTAGATTTTTTTAACGTATTTCTTCCAAAGCGCTGAGTGCTTCAGTTAGGCTACTGACGGGGTAAATTTTTATTCCTTGCATTGCTTTTTTTGGAGCATTTGCTTTGGGGATAATGGCTCTTTTGAATCCGTGTTTTACCGCATCATTTAAGCGGGCGTAGCCATTAGCAACAGGTCTGATTTCACCATTTAAACCTAGTTCCCCAAAAAAGAAACAATCATGAGGAACGATGGCGTCTTTCAGGCTGGAGACAATGCTGATAATGATTGCTAGATCTGAGCTTGTTTCTGTTACTTTAATTCCACCGACAACATTGGCATAAATCTCATCACTAGCGGTAAAAATCCCACCATGACGCGTTAAGATGGCTAAAAGCATAGCGAGTCGGTTTTGATCAAAGCCGACAGCTAAGCGTCGTGGATTGCCATATTGGCATTCAGTGACTAAGGCTTGGATTTCAACTAACAGCGGGCGTGTTCCTTCCCATAGTACGGTGACAACACTGCCAGGAGAAGGTTTTTCTGTGCGATTAAGAAACATTGCAGAGGGGTTTTTAACTTCTTTTAGCCCTGTGCTTTCCATAGCAAAAAAACCTAATTCACCGACACTGCCAAAACGATTTTTATCTGCACGAAGTACTCGAAAACGGGCGTCGTCAGTGGAAGCTAAAATAAGTTGGGTATCTACAATATGACTTAAGGTCATAGGGCCAGCTAGGGATTGGTCCTTGGTCACATGGCCAACCATAAATATTGAAACATTATTTCTTTTGGCATACTGGGTGAGGTAGCTTGCTGATTCTTTAACTTGCGAAACTGAGCCAGGCGTAGAGTCAGAAGTCTGTGTATGCATGACTTGGATCGAATCAATGACTAGAATATCGGGTTTGATTTCATCTAGGGTGTCACAAATACTTTGCACTGACGTTTCTGTGAGCATTTGAATGCTATCAAGCGGAAGGCCTAGGCGAATAGCGCGTTCTGCTATTTGTTGTAAAGATTCTTCCCCTGAGACATATAAAACAGAGGTGTTTTGTTGGGCAAGGTTGGCAATGACTTGTAGTAATAGGGTGCTTTTTCCAGCACCTGGGGTGCCACCTATAAGGACAACGCTACCGTGAACAATGCCGCCACCTAGTACGCGATCAAATTCTGATATGCCGGTACTACGCCGTTCTGTTTGTTTTATGCTGACTTCAGAGAGTAATTGGACATTACTTTTTTCACCGCTGTAACCACGACGCTGGGAGGGTGTGTTCGAGCTTCCTAAGTGTACTTCTTTGATGGTGTTCCATGCCTGACATGCGGTGCACTGGCCTGCCCAGCGTGGTGTGTCTGCGCCACAATCGGTGCAGACAAAAGCTGTATTTTTTTTTGCCATAAGGCTTAGGTCGTTTAGAAAGGTGCTAAGAGTATTACGAGGTTTTTACCTGGGGTGAGTAAGAGCAATAAGGTCTCTTTCTAATATGTCACTATCACCTAAATTAAGTTCAACAAGGCGGCGTAGTGTAGATATGCTATCTAAATCGATGTGTTCGCACTTAAAGCCGACTTCATCACCCGCGATATGGCTGACTAATAAGTTCATGATGATAGATGTGGTTTCGGAAAGCTTTAATGTGAGAGTAAAAAGCTTTTCTAAGTTTTCTTCTTGCCAGTTGCTTTCTAAATGTAATAAGCAGCCATGTAGTGATATATCAATTAATTTGCAGGGCCATTGATTTGAGTCATTACTGAGAATAGCATCAGCTTTATAAAAAATACGGTGGAAATTTCGTTGATCGTTTTCTTCACTCATAAGGGAGTTAGTCCATAAAAAATTGCATAGGGATACTGTCGATAATTAGAGTGTCATTATTTTTTAACAGTATTGTTTGGTCTGCAAGCGCTTGACCGTTAATTTTTATTTTCTCATTTGCTTCTAGCATAGAAACAAAATAGCCTCCTTTTCTTCGAGTAATGACAATGATGCCGGCACTATTACGACCTAAGCGAGTCATGCTCTTTTTAAGGGAGACTAGACGACCTATATGTTTACCGCCCATTACTTGAAGGTTCGCTTCGGGGAGGTGAGGGCGGCTGTTGAGCTCTTGATTTAGTTTTTCACTGTCAGGCGTTTCTACGTGTGTACTTGAAGGTGTGGAAAATTTTTCAGTGCTGCTGTAGACAATACGGTGCTTACCAATTGTAATAGCATCCCCATTTTCTAGAGAGTATTCTTTGTGTTGAACGCCATTAATAATTAATGGAAAATCAGAATTTAACTGTTTGATGATAGGCGGTGAATTTTTTAATACGACGGCTGCATGCGCAGGTGCAATAGCGAGGCTATCAACAGTAAGATCATTCGTTTCATCACGGCCTATATGTACAACCCCTGTTTCAAAAATCGAAGAGTTTATAGGTTTATCTTTAAAAAAAACGGTAAATTTTGCCATTTCAATAAGGGGTATTTTGCAAGTTTCTTTTAGTATAGACGTATTTTTTAAGTGTTGCTGTTTATTCTGTTATTTTGGGAGGTAAAAACTTTATTTTAGTAATCGCGTGTTTATCTGAAGCCGTGATTTCTAAAGGGTGGTCATGTAGGATGAGACTTGTTCCTGTCGGTGGAATGCTCTCCATAAACTCAATAATAAGCCCATTAATTGTTTTAGGGCCTTGGGTAGGAAGTTCCCAGTGAGTGACTCGGTTTAACTCTCTAATGGTTGCTCGGCCATCGACTAGGTAACTACCATCCGCATATTTTTTTATATCCGCTTGTTCTGTTGTAATTTCCCCAACAATACTTTGTAGTAGATCACCCATACTAACTAAGCCTTGCACATCTCCGTACTCATCAACCACGAGACCAATTCGTTCTTGGTCAAATTTAAAGTTTTGTATTTGTCTGTGTAATGGTGTGGTTTCGGGAATAAAGAAGGGGGAGGCTAAGCTATCTGTTATATCTTGTTTGCTGAAATCACTACTATTAAAAGATTGGTGCAGTATGGTCCTGAGGTGTAAGAAACCAATAACGCGATCAATATTAGCTTTATACACGGGGAGCCGAGTGTGTTTGCTTTGTTTTATTTGTTGAATAATATCTTCAATAGAGTTTTCAATATCGATACCTATAATCTCATTACGAGGTGTCATGATATCTTCAACAGTGGCACTTTCAAGGTCAATAATACCCAGTAAAATATTTTTATATTTTTCTGGCATGATTGAATCTGTTTCTTCAACGATACTTTTCAGCTCGTCTTTATTTAAGGTAGTGGAATTATGCTCGTGTGCTTTGACACCAAAAATACGGAGCAAGCCATTAGCGATAAGGTTAACAAACCAGATGATTGGGTAAAATAACTTTAGCATAGGGGTGAAAATCCATGCTGCAGGGAATGCTAAGATTTCTGGCTTTATTGCGGCGAGTGTTTTAGGGGCTACTTCTGAAAAGATAAGAACGACGAGAGTTAGCGTTCCTGCGGCAATTGCAATTCCTTCATTGCCCATAAAGCGCATACCAAGAATAGTCGCAATTGATGACGCTAAAATATTGACAAAGTTATTGCCTAATAAAATAAGGCCTAGTAAACGATCGGGGCGTTTAAGTAGGCGTTTAGCTTTTTTTGCGCTTTTATGTCCTTGTTTTGCTAAGTGCTGTAGGCGGTAACGGTTGAGTGTCATTAATGCTGTTTCAGAGCCAGAGAAAAAGGCTGATATAGCAAGTAAACCGATGAGTATGCCAATAAGGACGTTTGTAGGGATCTCGTTCAAGAATAGATACAGAAATAGTTAAGGTGGCTATAGTTTGTATTATGTACTGTGATTGTCAAGTTTCTAAGCTAGAAACTTGATTCTAAATCATGGGAATTAATTGTAAGTTACTTTAAGTAATTTATGGAAGGTGATGAAATGTTGACATTTTTTTGACATGTATTAATAACAGTGGTTAACTTCGTCTCAAAAAATGAGATTGTAAAAGCTACTTTACCTGCAGTGAATTATTGTAAAGTGCTAATCATTTTGCAAAAGTGATTTTTTTAAAACTTTATAATATTTTGTTCAGTCAAAAAAAGCTAACAACAGTGACTATTTCTATGTATAGGTATTTTTAGTATGGGTCTGCCACGTATTATTCTTATTGATGATAACCCGGTAAGGGGGCAACAGTTCATCGCTGTTATTCAGTTTCTTGAGTATCAAGGTGAACTGTATAGTGCAGAAGATTTTGCAGAAAAAATAACAAATACAAATGATGTCGTTGCAGTTTTTGTAGGCGCGGGTATTGATAAGCAAGCTACGGTAGTTAAATCAGTTATTGAATTAGTGGGTGACTTACCCGTTATTTTATTAATTGATAAAGGAACTTTGTTACAGGTTCCCTCTGTTATTCAAAACTTAGTTACGTCTATTCAAGAGTGGCCGGTAACGTATAGTGTTTTGATGGATAGTTTGAAGCTTTTACAAAAACCAGAAGTGAAGCGATCTGGTAAGCGAGCAGATAATAAAGGCCTAGCAGGAAGTAGTGCGGAAATTAAACAGGTACGATTTCTAATAGACCAAGTAGCAGATTCAGATGCAACGGTTTTGATTTTAGGCGAGTCAGGAACGGGCAAGGAAGTGGTTGCTCGTGCCTTGCATAAAGGCTCTTCACGTAGTCAACAAGCCTTTGTACCGGTTAACTGTGGGGCAATTCCCGCAGAATTATTAGAAAGTGAGTTATTTGGTCATGAAAAAGGCGCGTTTACGGGAGCATTAGCAACTCGGCAGGGCCGTTTTGAAATGGCCGAAGGCGGTACCTTATTTCTGGATGAAATAGGTGATATGCCCATGCCTATGCAGGTTAAATTATTACGAGTGTTGCAAGAGCGCTCTTTTGAAAGGGTCGGTAGTAATAAGACGATTCATTGTGATGTACGTGTTATTTCAGCGACTCACCGAGATATTGAACAGGCAATTGTAGATAATTTATTTAGGGAAGATTTATTTTATCGTTTAAATGTTTTTCCGATAGAAATGCCTGCATTGAGAGAGCGTGTTGAAGATATTCCCCTACTTATAAAAGAATTATCAGGAAGGCTAGAAAAGAAACAGCGAGGCAGTATTGAACTAACGCCAAATGCTATTAATGTTTTAATGCAGCATACTTGGCCAGGAAACGTTCGTGAGCTGGCTAATTTAATCGAGCGTGTCGCTATTATTAAGCCTAATGGCATAGCGGACGTTAATGATTTGCCGACAAAGTTTAAGCAGTTTAGTGTTTCTGATGACATTATTGTTGAGGAGGCGCCAGAGAACTTTTTAGAGTTAGCCCAAGAAATGGAAGATAAGCTTGAGCAAGAAGTGGTACAAACTGTTTTTAGCGCCCAGCTGCCTGAAGAGGGAATGGATTTAAAAGAATACCTGAATGAAGTAGAGGTCAGTTTAATCAAACAGGCTTTAGAAGAATGTAATGGCGTAGTTGCGCATGCAGCAAAATTACTAAGTATGCGCCGGACTACTTTGGTTGAGAAATTAAAGAAGTTTCAGCTTTAACAAGCCATTTTCCAGTAAGTATTCAGAGCCCCTTAGTTTATATTCTCAAGCTGCTAGTCAGGTAGCTCCCTCTCCTGCTGGAGAGGGTTGGGGTGAGGAGAATAAAATTAAGGCTTTTCTTATTTCCCCCTCATCCAACCTTCTCCCGCTGGAGAAGGCTTTCACCGAGAGATAAAATAAGACTTACTCTAGTCTTAGTCTCTTTAGTTATCTTTCTGGTTATTTCACTGATGTTACGAAAAAAAGAGCAACCAGCTAAATAGTAGTCCTCTCCTAATAATCAATACCTTCGCCAAAATGAAAATCGAACCATTGTGGTAAGTTTTTCAGTCTGTAAGTGGTTGATTCGCATAGAGTGAAAAAAGCTATTTTAAGCTTAAATCAAAATTGGCGAAGGCATTATTGAATAATGCGAAGTGAAAAAATAATGTAAACACAAGCAGCCGTAGCCCGTATGGAGGTACGTAATACGGGGGGCAGTGCGTTGGGTTCCCTGTATTGCGCAAGCTCCATACAGGCTACTTTCTTAAGTTAACAGCATTGAGCTCAGCCCCCCCTTAAAAGAGGGGGGGCAATTAAAGGCAGGTTGCTGGAAGCAAGTAAATTCAATGAATACGCTTAGTTATAATATTATAAGTCACTTATATTTATTGAAAGTTTTTAATTTTTGATTAATAATTCGATCGTTTCGTTGTTTAAAGAAATCAAGCTTATTTTTCATGGTTTGCGATGTGGCTCTCATTTTAAATTAATAATAAATAAAGGTTCGATTATATGAAAAAGAATATTCGTAGTTTAGCAATTGCTTCTGTTTTATTAAGTTCTTCTGCAGCGGTAGTTGCTGCACCAAATAATGACTGTAAGTCTTTACCTAGTCATTCAGAGTTACAAACAGCTTTAACAGCTGCAATTCAAGAGTCTAATGGTGGCTTGGATTTTGATATGTGGGCAACGGTTGTTAATCGTTATGGTGCTGTTTGTGCCGTAGTAAAGGCAATAAATAAAGCAACTGGTAATGAAGAAGCAGACCCATGGCCTGGTAGTCGCGTAATTTCGGCACAAAAAGCAAATACATCAAATTCCTTTAGTAATAGACAAGTTTCATGGTCGAGCGCTTCTTTATATGGAGTTAGTCAGCCAGGCGGTTCTTTATTTGGTTTGCAAGAAAGTAACCCAGTTGACCCACGTGCTGCTTATCGCGGTAATGCAAAGCATTATGGTGAGTCAAATGACCCTCTTAATGGTTTGAAGGTAGGAGGTATTAATGTTTTTGGTGGCGGACTTGCAATTTATGATGCTGAAGGTAATGTTATTGGAGCTCTTGGAGTGAGTGGTGATACTTCATGTGCAGATCATAATGTTGCATGGCGTACACGTGCTGGACTTTCCCAGCATGTAGGCGCCCCAACAACAGAAGGTTTTGTGAATCTTGAAAAGATTAACTACAATGTAGCTAATGCAAGTAAAACTATTGGTGAAGCTAAGACTAATGGGTTTACTCACCCATTGTGTGGGTTTAGTGAAGACACCGTAGGAAAAACAATTGGATCGGTAGTAGTACCTGCAACTTAATTCCTTTTTTGAGTAATCTGAACTATTTAAACGGAGGAAACTAGATGAAAATAAGCAGTTACTTTTCATGCTCTAAGTGGTTATTGCTCGCCGCAAGTTTATTTTTAGCAGCTTGTGATAATAGCACGACCGTACCAAGTGCTGAAGATGAAATGGAGGCAGTGACTAAAGCCTTTGATGATGAATCAGGGGTAGTCAATGGTCTTGAGGATACTTATGTAGGTCCTGATTCTTCAGTACCTTTAACGGAAGCTCAAATTACGGAAGCTCAAGAGGGAGTCGATTCAGTTGACGCTCCAGAGTCTATTTTGTAATTTAGTTGTTTTAGCTAAATAAAAAGGCTATGTCACCATTACATGTGGATTTTTAATGTTTTAATTTTTTTGTTTTTAAAAGTCCTCTCCGAAGGGAGAGGGGGAATCAGCATTGCTCTCATGGTTTTGTAAGTAGTTAAGAGTCGCTAAAAAAACTTTATTTTTAACGTCTCCCAACCCTCTCCCTCCGATTACTAGGTAAGTGGGGTTCAAAAGAATCTGTAGCCCGTATGAAGCTTGCGTAATACGGGGTTTCGGTGCGCTGTTTATCCCGTATTCCGTGCCTCCATACGGGCTACGTTCTGATGCTACGCGCTCCTTGTTGTATTTCATGAGAGTGAAAGCATTCAATTGCTGCGTAACATGAGTCACTAAA
>ENA-ORXI01001706-ORXI01001706.1-sediment-metagenome-genome-assembly--contig:-NODE-1706-length-16811-cov-6.536154_pt1 | contig 16811 bp, 17 predicted proteins | sample MGYA00237861_ERZ511468 | MGnify/ENA primary metagenome ERZ511468 (study PRJEB26299, sample SAMN06266213) | sediment metagenome | isolation source: Hudson Canyon methane seep mesocosm | place... | reverse complement strand
TCTTGAAATTTATGGTTTGATAAACAGGCTAATTCGTTAATCGTTATAATCGATTGCGTTATATTTTCTTGGCTAACGGCCGCAAAAATAGTTTCACGCAAGTCATCCTCATTAGGCGTTTCCTCTAAAATAATGGCACAAGCATCCGCCAAAAGTAAAGCCGATCTATCCAAGTCCTTCAGTGATCTTAATCGTTTCTGGCGATGAACTTTTTTAGCCTCCGTTATGATCTGAGTAAACAATAGATCAAACACGTCAAGCGCATCATCAAGCGCCGTCCTTTCAAAAACATAAACAAAAGCGATCAATGTCGCAATGCGTCTATCTTCCTGCATACGTAATATTTTATGCATTGAGGTAATACCAGCATACCGCGCTAGGTTTTTCATCCTAATAAGAGGGATATGCTTGAAATTCAGCGACTGAATACCCATTGATTTGAATTCGATATAGCGATCAATGGCCGAATTAAGCGAAGGCCCGCTAATCGTTACTGGGCCACGACGTAAAGTATCAAATGGCGAATAACTTGAGCCTTCTGGTACCCTTAATAAGGCATTCAATTTTTCTTTCTGAGCCATGTCCGGTAAGCTCGATAAACGTAAGCATAAACGATTATTCGTTCGCTCACGGATTCCTGAAATTAAGCGGGATAAAGTGGTAACGCCAGGTAGCAGTACTTTATGTTGAATAAGCCATGCCGTAGAAAAATCAAACATCACACTGGGGCGTTCATTACTGATCCAAGATCTAGTATAAAGTAAGCGACTTAACTTGAATTTCCATAAGCCAGAGTTAAATTCGTGATAACCATATTTATCCTGTATTTCAGCAGTGTGCTCATAGCGCACTGACTTACGAGTCATGTATTTATCTAAGCAATTGATGTCTATAATACCAATTTGGTTTGCGATATATATCAGTGTACTTTTAGGCACATTGCTTGGGTCAGAAAGGAACGTGCCTAAAAAGCGTACTGTTGCAAGCTGTAGCGCAAATCCTAAACGGTTATGGGCTCGTCGGCGATTATTAATGATAAAAAGATCGGTATCATCAAAATGAAAATATCTGGCCAATTGATTTTCACTGGGAGAACCTGGAAACTGCCCGTAATGATTGCGCTGCTCTTGTGTAAGGAATTCTATTGGCATTGATATAAAATATAAGTAAATTAAACGGTCGTTTTCTTTACTTTAAAAAATTCACACTATTTATTGTTTTTTTGACTGAAAAGTGGACAATAAACTCAGTAAAGAAATCAAAGTAAAAAATATAATAATTTTAACCTTTATTTAACTATTTTTATGCTCATAGGTTACGCTAGAATCTCAACGCATGATCAATGTCTGAATCTTCAACAAGATGCACTACATCAAGCAGGCTGTGAAAAAATATTTTCAGATGAAGTCAGTGGTACCACTTCTTCTCGTCCCGCCCTCAATAAACTAAAAGAACAGCTTCGATCCGGAGACACGCTAATCGTTTGGCGTTTAGATCGCTTAGGTCGATCGGTTCGAGATCTAATTGATTGGGTAACGACGCTTGAAAATGAAGGCGTTGGGTTTATAAGCTTACAGGAATCAATTGATACGACTACATCCAATGGCAAGTTAGTTTTTCATTTGTTTGCCGCATTAGCAGAGTTTGAACGTAACTTAATTAGCGAAAGAACCAAAGCTGGCCTAGAGGCAGCAAGGTCGCGAGGCAAAAAAGGCGGGCGCCCTCAAGCTTTAGATGCTGAAAAGAAAAAATTATTAATTGAGCTATATAAACAGAAAAAAACACCTGTTAATACATTATGCCAGATGATGGAAATTTCAAAGCCAACTCTTTATTCATACCTTAAAAATGAGGATAAATGATTAATTAGACGACTGACTATAGAGACTAGCGGGACTTTTCGTACCGTTGGACTTCAAACCCCAATACTCGCTAGTCCGGCTTCCACTTCTTTTTTATCATTGGCATTTTGACTCACATGCTGGCCGACAATAATTTGAAAGTCTCCATCAACACTGACCTGTGGGTTATAACTATAATCAAATTTTCCATTCTTCCCCATAATACGAGCGTCATAATCCGCAAAGCTGATTTGTTTTTTGTCATCAATAATCTGGCCAGGATTCATTGATTCTTCGCGTGCTTCCAGTGCTTTTTTTGCATTCTGGATGGTTTCTAAGCGACGCTCCTTGAAGGCGAGTTCATCCGGTAATTCATAGCTGGATTTGTTTTTATATTCTCTGTCTTCATCATCATTGCAGTCGTCACCTTTCTTAATCAGGTCTTCAATTTCTTTGCAAAGCTTTGACTCTTTTTCTTTTAGGCGACCATAGCTCATCGCTTTGTGCTTAGAGCTGTTCGCTTTAAATTTAGAGCCATCAAAAGAAACATGGCCTAATGAGACCATTTTCAGTTCCATAGCAAGCTCGACGCTCTGCTTGAAGCTGTCTTCAAAAAAGGCTGCGTTATCTTTGCGGAAATTATTTAAGGTGCGAAAGTTTGGGCAACTCATCCTTGCAATATACATGAAAGATAAATCTTCGCAGCAGCGTTTCTCCAGTTCGCGCATACTAAAGACACCATGGGTATACCCATAAATTAAAATACTCACCATTTTTTTGGGATGATTAGCGCGCTGCCCTTCGGGGCTATATTGGGCTTCAATAACGCGGGTATCCAGTTGGTCAAACAATTTGTCAAAGACAAAGCATTCATGATCATTGGGTAACAAATCAAAAATGTTGCCAGCAAAATTCTGAGCAGCATGAAGATCGTCGGAGTCAGGTTTAAAATTAATGAGATTCGTTTTAAAATTTAATAGAATAATGCCGCTATTATATGTAATATTGGAGGCGAGTGTTCTTGGACAGCCTCCTAGACCAATCAATAGATACCAGCACACCAACAGGCAAACTTCTTTTCAATATGCTTGACTCAATCGCTGAATTCGATAATGCTATCCGGAAGGAACGACAAACCGATGGAATTGCTAAAGCTAAGGAGCTGGGAATTAAATTTGGTGCAAAACCTAAACTCACTCAGGAACAGGTTATTGAACTAAAGGCTAAGCGTGAAGATGGTGTAATGGTTAAAGACTTGATGGATGAGTACGGACTAGGAAAAACGACTATCTATCGCTTATTAGGTACGGCAGATTTAGGTTGACTCTTTTAGTTTTAGTGCCGACCAATCTTGTTGGTAACTGTAGGCAGCAGCCATAGTAAATGATAATTAGCCCAGACAATAATTTGTTGGCCGGCATAGGGGATAGAAATGCTTAAATTGTCGCAGGGCGATATATTTAGAAAAATTAACACTTCACGAGTCGAGCTAGTTGTTGTCTTTGGCTACATAGGATTCAACTACATGCATACATGCTGGAGAGAATGTTCAGACCACCATCCACAGTTAATAGGGGTCCGAGATCCTTTCACGGAGTTCGCACGCCCAGTAGAGCTATCGAATCGTAGGCGTAAGTGGCTATGGTGTATACGAGCAAGGGAAAATCATGGGATGGAAGAGGGGCAACTCACAAGAACTCTTGACGACGTATTTTCATGGGCATTGGAAAATAACATCAAGTCTGTTGCTACCAATGGGATTGCCAATACCGATCACGGACGTGAAACCGAGCACAATCGGCGGAGTGACGAGCAGCGAGCTCGCTTCTTGGTCGCCTATGCAACAAACGCAGAACATAAGTATGGAATTAACATCGAACTTATTAGTTTGAACGATGTGTTCGTACGAGTGGGCTGATGCCGCGCAATAATGGCTTCCTGACCATTACAGCCTCGGAATGGCTAACCCGCTAACAAAAGAAGCAACTCCCCGTGATAATTGTTTGGTGCTACCTTATCAGCTAAGAGAGCACCAAACAATTATCACGGTTCTTAGGAGGATCGTGGCCGTCAACATGCACGGTTTATTCACTACCGCTAGACTTCAAACCAAATACATCGCATTCTTATTGTATTCTTATTGCTTTCTTATTTTAATTTATGCTTTCTTATGATAAAGTTAACCTTTATTCAACACTTAAGTAGGTTGTGGTCATGTTTATCCTTTTAGATGGGTTTCCATTAGAGAGTCTGATTGCCGAGATTAACCGTCGCGGATTTTCAGTCATGCTTAATCCGACGATATCTAGCGAAGTACATTCAGATAATGTCGATATAAAATCTATTTCAAATCATTCAATAGAGCCACCTATACCAGGGGGGAAAAGGAACGGGAATACATTAGGAGGTAAGGCTCGCGCCTTTACTTGGCATATTGATGATCGTTCTGTATTGATTATAGATAGGACAGATACGGGGATTCGTGATGTGTTTCCGTTAGAAGAGCTGTTGGCTTTGCTAAAAGAATTGGAAAAAGATTTTGGAACAGAGTATTTCCCACTTGCAAATAACCTTGCAAAACTAGCAAAGGGTATTGAGGTATCGGGATTAGGGCAAATAATTTATAGCATGACTACTAACATTACGAAAGCTCAAAGTGCTTCTCAATTAGTAGTTATTTTAAAAGAATGTGGGATTTTGAAGTGGAATGGCCACAAAAAAGGAATAAAAATGTGTTTATCAAGTGTCCCTAAGGATTTAAAGCAATTACTTGAATGTCTTGATCCATCCTGAGGTCCAGCGCGGAGAAAAGCATTAAAGAGAAAGTACTGTATTTAATCTCCTTTCCTGATCGAAGCCTCATGTAGAATGGTAGTGAGAAAAAACATTCTCTTCGAATAAGGTACATTATCATTAAAAAAGGCTATGTACTCATTAAGTGTTGGTAATAATCTAAGTTATTGTTTTTAAAAAAGACATAGTAATAGTTAAATGCCCGTAATCATTGACGCTTAAGTCTAACCAACAGCTAATGCAGGCATAGCCTATCTTTATGCTCGATAAATAAGTCAATAAGTCTATCTGCTATTTCCTGCTCTGTTTACATATTTATTCCTTCCTGAATTTTTATTAAATTAATGTTTAAAAACGACTTCCTCGATCTACTTCAACTTACTTACTAATCATTACTCCACCCCAGAAATTCTAAATTTAAATAAATTCAATGGCTTATGCTTGAACATGGCTTAAATGCACGCTTTTGAAATTTTAAATTATTAAGTAATTTTGATAAAAATCACACGAACTGGGATTAAAGTTGAAAAAAGTGCTTTTTTTTCATAGAAAAGGCACTGAATGCTGAAAAATAATTCAGAATCGAAACATAAAACAACTGTAACTGATTGATTCTCCTAAATTGAGAATTGCTGACTCAACCCCCTCATTAACTACTATTTATGGCTTTCTTTTCAATTTATAATGTCATAATACACTAATTCCTTAATCTTCCAATACCACTTCAAATTATTGACTTATTCAATTCTTATGGTGTGGTTTTTCTTAGTACATCTCTCTTTAAGAGTATAGGTAGTAAACCATATTAACCACTACCTATTTATAGCTTTCCTTTTAATGCTTAATTTCATTACAAGCCATTCTTATTGCCTTCAATACACCTTCTAATTAGGTGTTATTCAATTATTATGGTATAGTTGTCTTTCAGTAGTAAATCGATCTTTAAAAATATAGGCAGTTAATTATTTTAATTACTAAGTTACTGATTCATTAATACGTAACTTGACAATTTGAGGTAAAAAAAGATGAACGAGCTCAATACCAATGAATTAACAACCATTGCAAAGTGTAGTGCACTAGTGACCGACGCCAAACGCAAAGGTAATAATGCTCTTGCCAAAGCAGCTCTAGAACGTAAGTATGAAATCAGTATTAGTCATATAAGAACTCAAGAGCAGTGTGATAATTTTATTAAAAACGTGACAAAAAGGCAGCGTGAAGATTTAGTTCCACTTATTTTGCAGCGCTCTCTCGAACTTTCAATTCAAGATTACGCTAATGAGTCACCACTAGAAGATGTTGAAATTGCATGCTTAAAAGTCTTATTTTTATATGAAAAGCAGTTAGCGCTAAAAAATGGTAGAGCAAACAAGGCCACTTACACCAGACGATCCATTAAAAACAACGGTATCGTAAAAGCAGTTGATAATATCGTCAGCAAAAACGCTGAAACCGTTGGCTTTAAAAATTTATGTTCGGTTGGTTTAACTCTTGATTCATTTGAAGTTGTTGTAGATAAATTTCCTGAAAAATTTTCAAGTCTAGCCGTCGAAAAATCCCGCCAGCGTCTAAACCTAGCGGCTTAATAAATATTAAGCTCATGGGGTGGTTACCATCACCACCCCATTAAAATACATCATAGGTAATGACGAATTAGAGCCCGCTAACCATCTTAAATTCATTGAAACAATTGATTAAAATGCGGGGTAATTTGGATACTGGTGATGTTTCTACTCACTCAGAAATAGGATATTTAGAAAATATGATATTGAACTATGCGTTACCTAAAATTGCTGGTCTTAATATTGGAGACCTTTTTGAATTAAAAGAATTAATCGGTAGTGACTGGGATAATATCGGTGGTCATGGAGATAGAAATAGGGCTGGAAGACTATTTAAAAAGCTAATTATTAGTGGACAGATAAAAAACGTACGGTTTGTTGAGACTAGGAGCAACAGACATGCCTTATATCAAAAAACCGCATAATTACGATTGAAATCAGGCTACGAGATTACATTTAAATAAATCTATTGTTTGTTTAAATATCCCCGACTTTTAGATTTCAATTTTTATCAAAGTTAAACTGTATCGCTCAAACTAGTTGAGCCTGTACTTACCGTAACGCTATATTTCAACGGAGTATTAAGTGGTTAATAAAATAAATAATTGGATAGATCAAACACTAAAGAGTCACTCAAACCAAGTAACGTCGTGTGAGTGTTTTTCTTCGCAATTCGATGGTTTTTATCCTACTGATATTATTTCTAGTAGCTATTTTGTCGTCGTTGATCGATTACCTAAGCCAGACTTTCCAGCATTACGTCAAGCAGGATTTGGTGATTTTATTGACATGGAGACTGAAGCCGTTACTTATAAAAACACTTATTTTATTAAGAAAGGATATGAAAGTGATATAGCCATACACTTTCATGAGCTTGTACACGTTTTACAATGGAAAAAGCTTGGGGGACTTCCATTTATTCAGCGATATATAGAGGAAATTCTTCGTTTCGGCTATCAAAATGCACCGCTTGAAACAATGGCTTATCACTTACAGAATCATTTTTCTATGCATAAGTAACCATTAAGTGTTCCGGATTATGTTTTAAACAATATATAACCAACAAGGCAATTAACTCTTGTCGTTATCGAAGATTTTTCGCTGCAGTTGTACAGAAAATACCTAGCATAATCAAACCTAGACGCCATTATAAGGCGGCCTATGCAATTGCATTTCAATAACCGTTTCGAGGGTGACTTATTACGACTTTCAAAGAACTACTGAATCAATCTAGTTGGGATCACGTTAGCAATGCAATGGAATGCTTTTTTCCTGAATACATTGAGTTAATGCCATCATTCCACTTGGCTTACCAAGAATTGATGTCCACAGAGCCGCAAGTTGGCAATATTCGTTTGGTCATTGGTCGATTTGATCAATATGGGATCATTCCATTTTATGTGGTTGGCTTCGATGGGGGATGTCCCAAAGGCTTTAGCCTTAAGTTTTCACCTTGGGAAAAATGGCTTGGGGCCACAGTAGATTTAAGCCAGCATAGCGAGTTTGAGCTTGCTGAAATTATCGCTATTTTCCTTTTAGATATGATGTGGGCTGGGTTTTCATCAGAAGAGGTTGCGACTTATCGTAGAGAATACATTAGGCATCAAGAATGCTTATTAACAGTGTATGCCTACGTTGAAGATATTGAAGCATCTGAGTCAAACCCCATCAAGTGCAAGCAACGCTCTAATGAGTTTCATGAGACGCTAGGCTTACATGATTTCGATGATATTTTAGTCCCTAACGATGCCTGCGCTGAATATGTGCAAGCGCATCAAGAGATGGAGGTACAGGCTTATTGTTTAGGTGAGGCAGAAACTGATTACGCTGTATATTGCGAAAAGCTTTCTGCATTGCGCACCAATTTTATTCTTCAATGGCCCACTATTAGCCATTCTTCAAGCCCTATGCATTAGAGGTTATTTATGAGCCCTTCCCAAATACAACGACTCCCATCTAATAGTGCAGGAAAAGACTATGTGGTGGGCGATTTACACGGCTGTTTTGATCTGCTAGAGCGCTTGATGGCGCATGTTAACTTTGATAAGTCATGTGACCGCCTCTTCTCTGTCGGTGACTTGATAGATCGTGGCCCATCATCTCTTAATTGCCTTGAATTATTAGCAGAACCCTGGTTTTATGCGGTTCAAGGCAATCATGAGCTAATGATGCTGGACTTTTTTGCATCTTATATCGTTAGCGGAAAACTAGAGAATTTAGACGATCACAGTAACAACGGCTTCTTAGTATATGGCGGGGATTGGATTGAGGATCATTTTCACCCAGATAAACAATCCATGTCCCCAGAATTCAATCGCTGCTTAGTTAGAACGTTAGACTTACCCTTGCTTTTAGTCGTAGGTGAAGAAGACAATCGCTTTCATGTCATTCACGCAGAATTGGTAAGACCCAACCTAAAAAGCTCCAAACACTTTGTTTGGTTAGATAGTGACATTGACCAATGGGTAGAAGAGCAATCCATCCATCCAGTTATACAAGATAGACTTTACTGGGGGCGGAAACTCCAATCAAGCCAATGGGCTAACACTAAAATTCAGCACGGGCTATCGACAACGTATTGTGGCCACACTTATACAGAAAGACCACAGCAAGCTTTATCTCATTTATGTATAGACACCGGCGCTTTTCTCACCTTAGGACAGATTGATAAAGATGATGGATACGGACTAACTTTAGTTGATGCTCAGACATCCAGTTGGTTTTCGGCAGCTTATGAAAGCTCTGAAATCGCTACGGGTGTTTGCTCATAATTTGTCAACGCAGTAGTTAAAATTGGTTTAGAAAGGCGCATAATAAATTCATTCTTAAGAATGAATTTATTATCTATTTTTTCCTCTAAAAACCGACATTTCATACGTTAAAAGGAGATTAAAATGATTAATAAAATGCCTTTCATGGCCCCCCCAGAATGGTTAATGAATGTATCGAAAAATACAATTAATATAGACCCCTTTCCTCTACGCGAAGTACTACAAGATTCGCTTTATTACCCAGGTGCAGGCAGTGACGGCAAGCCCGTTAAATGGTTTGCCGGTAATGTCTATTCTTTTGTTTACACTGATTATGGCGTTAGTCGGGATGAACTTCTGAACGATCTCAATGGCGAAAGTGGGTTTAATGGCTACCATGTGTTAACACAAAGAGATTTAACCATGAATGAACTGATACCAAATGGCTGGCAACCGATGTACTCAGGAGTCCCTACTCGTCGTGCGAGTGGTTGGCGCACAAAAGAGATTGAGCCCTTCGGAATCTGGGTGATCATGGGGCGGTCAGAAAATCTACCACCTGAACATGGTCCAGAACGATTTAGCTTACTGTACTTAGGTAGCGAAGGCGTTGCCGCCTATCAGGCTCTTTACAACAGCAATCAGATCAAGCCAAAGATATTTTTTCTTATCCATCATTATTTCGGAGGAAACTGGACTCGATTTGAAGATCCTACTGATATCCTAGCCGAGTCAGTTAGAGCGAACAGAGCAGGAATGCCTGATTATTTAGTAGGCCGCTATTCAAATAAAATTAGACGCAGCATTCATGGAGATTCCTTTTGGTCCAATGACTATTCTGCCCCTACTTTAGATTATATTGGTGGTGGCTGTGGGCTAAATTATGGACTCTGGAAACACAATACTAAAAAATAACCTCCCGAATTCAGAAAAAATCTGTGTAAATTTGTGCCCTGAATAGTGTTGACACATCAGTTTGATGTTAAAGGTAATTGCTGGCTCTCAGGCTCTGACCAACGAGAGGTGGTTATTCGGTAGGGATTTACGGTGTGGGCAGAAGTTTAAAGTTTATTGTGGCCTAGATTTTCCCTAAAGGGATAAAAAGGCATTACTGTTTTATTAATCAGGAGGTTACCATGTCTTACAATGTTAGCGTTACCCAATGTCCTAAGTGCCACTCTGTTGGTACTTATAAAGTTAATTTGCAAAATGGAACTCAAATTTTGTATTGCAATAGGTGTTTAAAAAATTTCCATGCGGATGTAAAGCAAGCTATGTTTACTGGGCGTAATCGATAAATTCGTATTTGATAAGGGGGAGGGTGAAACTTCAAGATTGTTTTTAACAAATATAGGATTGTATTAAATAAATACAAAGGGGGAACACTGCATGCTAAGTAAAGAGTCTTACATAACCGATAGTGATGTTATTGGTTTTAAAAATTATTTAATTAACCTTATCAAATATAATATAACTATAAATCATAGTTATATAGTTGAGCGACAGAACACTGACTTCCCAAGCGAATATGCTGGGAGGAGGTTTAACATTACAACCTTAGAAAGTGCGTTTAAAAATTACTCGTGGAACCGAGAGAGCTACGAACAGAATAAATCTAAATTAGATAATATTTCAAAGGCATTGAAAACTAATGACGAGCAAAATCTTTATGACGCATGTCTTGCCTGTTTAGAATGGGGGGCTGGAGGAACGGGGATTGCTCTTTATACTAGGAACAAAACATGGATAGATGAAAAAATAAATCAAGGTATCAATATAAATAAGTTACTTGACGATGCTCATAAGCAGATGTCTAGTAATCAGCCTGATTTAGATAGCTTTACAAGTGATCAACACAGAATGAATTCCGGTTTTACTAAAATTTACGCATTAAGATATGATGATTTTATTATTTATGATAGCCGTGTTGCCGCTGCATTAGGCTTGTTAGTTGTAAAGTATTGCAAATCTAACAATCTTAATGAAATACCTGAAAATTTAAAATTTCATTATGCTCACAAATACCCAAATGGCGGTGGTATCGATAAAAGAAATCCTTGTATAGGTGAATTTCAATTTCCAAAGTTGAATAACGATTCTAGAAAACATGCGGAATCAAATATTAAAGCTAATTGGCTATTAGGTGACGTGGTAAGTAGCGCTGGAAAATTTTGGGGGACTAACGACAGTAGTGAGCGTCTTCGCGCTTTAGAGGCTGCACTATTTATGGTGGGTTATTCGGTAATAACGCATGAAAGTGAAGTAACAGTAAAAAGCTCTACGGAGAGCTATTCTCAGAATGATACAGAATCAAATAATGGAGTAAATAGAGTGGCTAATGCAGATAGGTTATGGGGTGTTTTACAGGGTGAATGGCCTGAAAATGAAGTTTGGCTGACTATTGAAAAAATCCAGCAGTTAATACCTAAAGGAACTGAAAATATTGATAACTATGGTTCGTATAATTTTGCAATGCTTACTTTGTTATCAACAAACCGTAGGAAATTTATCGTGTATGAAGATAAAGCGGTAGAACAGCCTATCAATGAGGAAGTAGCTAAAACCAATCGTAATAATGGGATTTGGCGACATCATTCAAATGCAAGAGTAAAAAGGTTATTGAATGCGGAGGAGTAACAATACCAATTCGTGATCAGCTTATTCACGGTGAAAATTATACGATTGAGGTTTTGTGGCTGAAACCGGAATGTAGACCAAAATCAACAGGAGACAAAGGTATGGTAGAAAATACTGTTTTAAATAGAGGGTATTGTAATGAATGAGCATTTATTAAATCTTTGGGGAGTTGCTATAAGACAAGGGGAGTGGGAGGTACAAGTTAGAAATGGTGTTGAAGTGGATATATTGAGCAATGGCTGGGTGCCAACGAATCATGACTTTAACACTGTAATAAGTGATTACCTTCTATATAGAGAAATAAGGCAAAACGATGAAACATTTAGGCAATGGTTAATACGTAATGATTTACCACCGAGTCGTGCGGTTTCTGCGCTTTCTTTTCTAAATTTAGCTGAAAAACCAGTGAGCTTTATAATTGCACTATCTAGCCCAGTTAATTCAGATATCTATGCTATACAATCTTTGTTGTTTTTAAATAGGTATAGAGAGCATGTAATCACACATAATCAGTGGGACCTGTTTCCTGACTATCTTATGGATACTTACTTAGTCGGTATGTTAAATAACCTTAACATACCGCTAGAAACACTTACAGAGTTAAGGTATGCAGGAAATAACAATGCCCCTAGTGCATTGAAGGCTGTCGGGGTCTCATTCGGAAGGCATTTTAGATTTCTTAATACAAATAATCAGCCTACATTATTATTTGAAAAATTCTTCCTTACCACTGATCCAATTGAATATTGGATTAGCGATGTTATTCCTGTCGGCCGTGAGGTATAAAATAATAAAGGTTATCTTCTCTTATTTCAAATCTTAATTGAATGATTTGGCTATGTCCCCTTTAAGTGTTGAAAATTTCCAAGAGCAGAATTTAGAAGTAATTCAGGTATTAGGTTTTTGTTATATTCCATTACCCTGCACCAGCCTAACCACCTTTTAAAGTGACGGTGATATCCATTGATATTTTGAACATGGTAAGCGCCTCTTACTCGCTGCTTCTGCCTCAAGCTGATGGATTCGTGAGATATATTTTCTGCTTTACAAAAAGCCGTATAAGTTGGGTTACCATCGCTGACTAATAAAGCATCAAAATCTAAAACGGGCTTCAAATTTGCCATCAACAATGATTTAGTAATAGGCACTTTACCTGTAATAAAATCAGGTGATCCCTTTGAGCGGTCACGTGCAATAAGAATGCAGACTAACTCACACCAGAGATCCCTGATTTACTGGCGGGTCGGCCACGTTTACGGGACTGTGATCTAAGTTATGACTTCCCTTCTGTGACTCATATAAATAAGTTTCATCAGCTTCAATAATGCCATGAAGTTCACTTGTTTTGTCTTGCTTTATCCAGCTTAAGAACCGATGTCGCCAACGAAAATAGGTATTTTTGTGTATATAACTTCTCTTGACGCTTGACGTACTGTGCGTGAATGGTTGATTGCTTCCAAATACTGAAGCCATTTTGATTTATGCCTAAGGTGCGCTAGAGGAGTACCTGTCAAAGCGTTTTAGGTTTTTTACAGGCTTTACATCGGTAACGTTGAAGACCATCGACGATTCCATGCCGATAAGATTCATCAGCTAATTGACCGAGTTCTTGTGTCAAAAGAGTGCGTTGGTCGTGGTAACTTCTCATTATCCACGGGCAGGTTATTTTTCAATAACTTACAAAGGTAAAAAAGTCGTGCATTTCTTTTTTAAGTCTCTTAAAAATGAAAAATCAATGACTTGCGGGTGATTTTCAGGCAGAAATTATTTTTTTAAATTTTTTATCCTCTACAACCTTTTGATTTTAAAGGTGCCGGTGGATAATGAGAAGTTACTGTTTTCAATGCTAACTCTTTACATTATCACCTTTTTAGATTTGGCAATGCCTGTTTTAAAAAGTGTACGGTAGTGAATCTGTTTTTTAATATGTACTTGAGGGCAGTAGTGTTTTTTATAAAATTAATATACGTTATAAAGTGTTTCTTATACCACCCTTACGAAGTGATGATTTTTAGTCCGCAGTAGGCGACAGGGAAATTCTCTAGTCCGAAGTGAACTATAAGTTCGCTCGGGAGGCAAGAATTTCATCCCGACAGCCGTCAAGTCAATGAGGTAGATTTAACGAAGCATCTTTTGTGCGTAGTTGAATCTACGCAGGACGTACTACTGTGACTCCCATAAATTGCTCCGTAGGTGAGTGAACGGTGGCGAAGGTGACTGAATAAATTATTTGGAGTACCACTTTGAGGTGAATTCGAATGATAATTTTAAATCAGAATATGGGGAGCATGAATAACAGGGCTAACGTTTACTTTTTTATCCATTCTAGGTTGAATAATGCCGTTTCTTCGAGAAGTCATTGGGAATAATTATGATTACCAACAGCTAATGCAGATATATCCTAAAATTAAGCTAACACCACCTATACCATCAAAGAGTATTCGATAATGAAAATTTTATTAATATTTCTCCTGTTGTTCAGCAATGCATACGCAATAAACCATGCACCTGTTATCAATGAAGTCATAACTGCAGCGCAAATGGCAAAATTAACTGCTAGCGATGGAGTAGCAACTGATCTCTTTGGTTACAGCGTAGCCATCAGTAACGACACAGCTATCGTGGGGGCTGTTGGGGATGGCGACTCTAGTGGCTCTGCCTATATCTATCGCCGTCAAGCTGATGGTCGTTGGTTGCAATCGAATAAGCTATTGGCCAGCGATGGGGCTGCAAGTGATGAATTTGGTGTCAGCGTAGCCATCAGTGGCGACACGGCTATCGTTGGGACTTCTGGGGATGATGATAATGGCAATTCTAGTGGCTCTGCCTATATCTACCGTCGTCAAACTAATGGTAGCTGGTTAGAAACTAAGCTACTAGCTAGCGATGGAGCAGCAAGTGATTACTTTGGTCGCAGAGTAGCCATCAGTAACGACATGGCTATCGTGGGGGCTTATAAGGATGGTGATAATGGCAGTTATAGTGGCTCTGCTTACATCTACAGCCGTCAGCCTGATGGTAATTGGGTAGAAACTAAGCTATTAGCCAGCGATGGGGGAGGAGGTTATGAATTTGGTTTAAGTGTAGCCATCAGTGGTGACATGGCAATTGTAGGGGCGTATTCTGATAATGGTGCTGATAGTGGCTCTGCCTATATCTATAGCCATCAAGCCGATGGCAGTTGGTTAGAAACTAAGCTACTAGCCAGCGATGGAGCATCAGGTGATAAGTTTGGTATCAGCGTAGCCATCAGTGGCGACACGGCTATCGTGGGGGCTGAACGGGATGATGACAATGGTAATTCTAGTGGCTCTGCTTATATCTATCGCCGTCAAACCGACGACAGTTGGTTAGAAACTAAACTATTAGCCAGCAATGGGGCAGCATATGATTACTTTGGTAACAGTGTAGCCATCAGTGACGACATGGCTATCGTAGGGGCTGTAGAGGATGACAACAATGGCATTTCTAGTGGCTCTGCTTATATCTACTATCGTCAAACCGACGGCAGTTGGTTAGAAACTGAATTTTTAGCCAGCGATGGGGCTGCAGGTGATAGATTTGGTACCAGCGTAGCCATCAGTGGCGGCGTGGCTATCGTGGGGGCTTATGGAGATGATGACAATGGTAGTTCTAGTGGCTCAAGTTATATGTTTACAATTCCAAAGAAAGAGCTAAGCACTAACGAAAACAGCACGCTAGTAAAAATACTTAATATCAGCGATCCTGATGCTGATACTTTGACTTATAGCCTCAGTGGTGAAGATGCTGCATTATTTACCATAGATACCAATGCCCAACTTAGCTTTATAAAGGCACCAGACTATGGAGTACCTAGTGATACCTATACAGATAACCTTTATAAAGTTAAAGTTACCGCTACCGATAGTTACGGGGCTGAAAATTCTATTTATTTATGGATTAGTGTTCTTGATGTATTTGAGGATGCTGATAATGACGGCATGGATTATGAATGGGAAATAACACATTTTTCTGATTTAAGCCACGATGGCTTAGCCGATACCGATACTGATGGGCGTTCTGATTTACATGAATATAAAAACAGTACTAACCCTAATGACAAGCAAAGTTATTATAATATTAAACCAGCTATCAATGAAATCATAACTGCAACGCAAATGGCAAAATTAACTGCTAGCGATGGGGCAGTAAGTGATTACTTTGGTAACAGCGTAGCCATTAGTGGCGACACAGCTATCGTGGGGGCTTGGAGGGATAGTAACAACAATGGCAGTTCTAGTGGCTCTGTCTATATCTACACCGGTCAAGCCGATGGTCGTTGGTTAGAAACTAAACTACTAGCCAGCGATGGGGCAGCAAGTGATTACTTTGGTAGCAGCGTAGCCATTAGTGGCGACACGGCTATCGTGGGAGCTATATATGATGGTGACAATGGCAGTGATAGTGGTTCTGCCTATATCTACCGCCGTCAAGCTGATGGTAGTTGGTTAGAAACTAAACTACTAGCCAGCGATGGGGCAGTAGATAATGAATTTGGTTACAGCGTAGCCATCAGTGGCGACATAGCTATCGTGGGAGATCATGGGGGTGATATTAATAGTAGTTCTGGTTCTATAGGCTCTGCCTATATCTACACCCGTCAAACTGATGGTAACTGGGTAGAAACTAAACTATTAGCCAGCGATGGAGCAGCAAATGATTTTTTTGGTGCCAGCGTAGCGATCAGTGCCGACATGGCTATCGTGGGGGCTTATCTGGACGCTGATAATGGCATTTATAGTGGCTCTGCCTATATCTACACCCGTCAAGCCGACGGCAGTTGGTTTGAAACTAAATTCTTAGCAAGTGATGGGGGAATAAATGATTTTTTTGGTGCCAGCGTAGCCATCAGTGGCGATACGGCTATCGTGGGGGCTTGGAGGGATAGTAATAACAATGTCAGTTATAATGGCTCAAGTTATATATTTACAACTCCAAATAAAGTACTAAATACCAACGAAAACAGCACGCTAGTAAAAATACTTAGTATCAGCGATCCTGATGCTGATAGTTTAGCTTATGCCATAACTGGTGAAGATGCTGCATTATTTACCATAGATACCAATGCCCAACTTAGCTTTATAAATGCACCAGACTATGAAGCCCCTAGTGATGTTGATACAGATAATATTTATAAAGTTAAAGTTATCGCTACCGATAGTTACGGTGCAGAAAACTCTATTTATTTATGGGTTAGCGTAATTGAT
>ENA-ORXI01001702-ORXI01001702.1-sediment-metagenome-genome-assembly--contig:-NODE-1702-length-16835-cov-25.440864_pt1 | contig 16835 bp, 11 predicted proteins | sample MGYA00237861_ERZ511468 | MGnify/ENA primary metagenome ERZ511468 (study PRJEB26299, sample SAMN06266213) | sediment metagenome | isolation source: Hudson Canyon methane seep mesocosm | place... | reverse complement strand
ATGAAATCACTTGGAGTGCGACATGGTTAGTATGACCTCCGTACACACTGAAACGGAAACCCGTTCTTATCGTGGTTTCAAGCAACGCCTTCTTGAAATATTGCTGGTTGCTGCACTATATTTTATTTCAGCAAGAATCGGACAAATCTTCGCAATACCGCCAGGTAATGTCACTCCAGTTTGGCTTCCATCCGGTATTATGGTGGCGCTAGCATTGATCCGAGGGCCTGGTATCTGGCCTGGGGTATTTTTAGGTGCTTTCGTGGGGAATGCCTGGGCCTATTTTTCTTTGGATTCGTTTTCCATTGCTATGAGTGCGGTCGTTGCGGGCACCTGTAACGGTATTGGCGATGTCTTGAGTACCGTTGGGGCGGTTCTGCTCTTATCGTCTATCAGTAAAAAACCAAATATCCTGAATAATTACAGAGATTTTACTCTGTTCGTTATTCTGGCTGTAATACTGGGCCCCGCTGTGAGCGCTCTCTTTGGCGCTAGCTCATTGGCACTAATGGGGTTCTTACCTTGGCCTGACTATATAAATGTTCTGATTACCTGGTGGACAGGCGATGGCGTAGGTGCACTCTTGCTTACTCCTCTTATCCTCGCCTGGCATGAAAGGTACACCAAGAAAACAGTGCAACCCGCTGTTTGGAAAACATTCATGCTCATTGGTGGTGGTACCTTTTTGGCTTGCTCCCTATTTGAAATGATTGAGGTGCCATACTGGCTGTTTCTATTGAGTTACGCAGCAGGTCCCATCTTGCTTGTTGCATCGTTATATCTTGGTCAAGAAAATTGTTTTAGTACGTTAATCGCATTATCTTCAGTGGCTGTGCTCGCAACAAGTGTAAGCATTGGCCCGTTTTCTACTTCATCCCAAAACTTGAATTTACTGGCATTGCAGCTGTTTATCGGAGTGATGTCTTATGTGGTCTGTTTATTAAGTATTACTATCCGGCAAAGGTTGGAGGTGGAAGCGCGGGTTAAAGAAACAGCGAGTACTCTGGCTCAAGCTCAACAGATAGCCAATCTTGGGAGCTGGGAATTGAATCTCTCGAGCAATACACTAACGTGGTCAGATCAAGTCTTCCGAATTTTCGAAATCGATCCTACAAAATTTGAGGCATCTTATGAAGGGTTCCTCAATACGATTCACCCCGATGATCGAAACTATGTTAACCAAGCCTATACTGACTCGCTTGTAAATAAGACGCCTTATGAAGTTGAGCATCGCCTGATGATGTCCGATGGAAGAATTAAGTATGTCGCCGAGCGTTGCGAATCCACATTTGACGAAAGCGGCTCCCCACTACGCTCAATCGGTACAGTGCAAGATATAACAGATAAAAAGCTGGCAGATCAGAAAATTCTTCATCAAGCCCACTACGATACCTTAACCAATTTACCAAATCGGTTTTTATCGCTGGATAGACTGTCACAATTACTCCATGAGGCTGACCGGGACAATACCAAAGTGGCCGTTTTATTTCTTGATTTGGATTACTTCAAAAACGTAAACGACTCTCTTGGTCACAACATAGGAGACGACTTGTTAGTTGAACTAGGTAAACGTTTGAAAGAGGCAGTGCGAGCAGGGGATACTGTAGGCCGGTTGGGAGGGGATGAGTTTCTGGTTTTATTGAGAGGGGTCCATAATTCTGAAGAGGTAACCATTGCAGTGGAAAAATTGTTAGCATTATTTAAATCGCCATTTATTTTAAGCGGTCACGAAATCAATATTTCTTCAAGTCTTGGTATTGTCATGTATCCTGGCGGCGGTCAAAACGCTACAGAAGTCTTGCGAAATGCTGATCTTGCTATGTATCGCTCCAAAGAATTGGGTCGCAATAAATTCTCATTTTTTTCCAGTGAAATGAATGAGCACATTTCGAGACGCCTTTCTATTAATGAACAACTGAGAGGCGCATTAGAGCGGGAAGAGCTCCAAGTTCATTATCAAGTACAAGTCGACGTGTATTCTGGCGATATTATAGGCGCTGAGGCCTTGTTGCGTTGGCACAACTATAAACTTGGGGCAGTTGGCCCTGATGAGTTTATCCCCATTGCAGAGCAGACAGGGCTAATCGTTCAACTCGGACAATTTGTGCTAAATCAGGCGCTTTCAGCCATATCAACGGCTAACAAAAGCGGTAAATCAGACTTGGCTATCGCAGTCAATCTATCACCCCGGCAATTTACAGACCCCAACTTACTGACATCGATTAAGACTGAAATTAAGCGCTTCAACGTCTCACCAAATTCTCTAGAACTAGAGATTACCGAAGGGGTATTAATGAGCGGCTACTCCAATGTTGACCAGATGCTCGACGGCATTCACGATATTGGAGTAAAAATATCCCTCGATGATTTCGGAACGGGCTATGCTTCTCTGAGTTATTTACGTAACTACCCTTTCGACGCTCTTAAAATTGATCGCAGTTTTATTGCTGATATTCAATCTCACCATGGAAAAGAGTTAGTTAATGCTGCAATTGCCATGGCGCATGCTCTTGATCTAAAGGTCGTCGCTGAAGGTGTTGAAACTGAAGAGCAGCTAGCCACTTTAAAAGAGTTACGTTGTGATCATGCTCAAGGGTATCTATTTAGCAAGCCAGTTTGTGAAGAAGAGTTTTTGGCATTGATTGGTAGACAATTTTAAATAGAGCAAAGTCTCCTTCGTTCATGTCATTGGATAATATATTAACTGTCACTTTCCAATGATCTGGAACCCGATCAATCATCTTTTGTGTTCTTTAAGAATATATGTAATGCGGCATTGCTGACTTATAAAATTTGATAGCTTCCTAGGGGGTAGCAAACGTGTAGAACATTCAAATTGAATGTTCTATTTCTGGCCACACAGATGAAGTAAAGTTTACTACTAAAGCATATCACTTTTTAAACTTTACTTAATGACCACTCTGACTGCTTTAACCTAAATTCGGAAGGTGACAAACTAAACCATCGCTTAAAAGCTCTGGTGAAATTGCTCGGGTCTTGAAACCCGAGCTGGTAAGCAATTTCAATGACAGACTGCTGAGTGCTGGCTAAATAATTTTTTGCGAGGTCTTTTCTCACATTATCTAATAATTGACGAAAAGAGGTTGTTTCTTCTTTTAACTTTCGTTGCAGGCTACGGCTACTCATATGCAAGCTATTGGCAATCACCTCCTGGTTGGGTTCTCCCATAGAAAGAGCAATAATGATTTTCTCAGTTACTTGTTTGGCCAGAGATTTTTTCATTAACTTTGATAAGTAGCTTTGCACTACTTCATCATTTTTTAAGGCGATATCTCTGTTGGCAGTCGCGAGCGGACGGTCAAGATCTTCATTTGTAAAGAAAATTTGATTACGCCCTGTGCCAAAATAAATTTCACAGGGGAAGACTGTTTCAAATCGTTCTCGATTTATGGGTTCGGCTCGCTCAAATTCAACTCTGGTTGGTTTGGCGCTACCACCGGCTATACCGGTAGAGAGGTTGATCATCGTGGCGATGAATGCATCGATCGCTTCTTTGGCGTACTCCTTTCCGGGGATCGTTACATAACATAGTGCTGACTCTGTGCCATATTCCTGAATTTGAATATCCAGCACATCGCTAACTACTTTGTAGTATCGCTGGGTTCGCTGCCATGCATCTCTTAATGTAGCACTCACCATTAGTGAGAAGCCTAGCGCGTGGAAGGTCGTGGGTTGTACAAATGAAGGGACGCTGAGACCAAAGGCTTCATCACCGGTTGTTTCAACTGCGAGTTTCCAGAGTCGACTCATTTTAGATACTAGTATTCGTCCTTCCGGGTCATTTAAAACATCAGGGTTTATTTCTGCGAGGGTTAATAACTTGGCGCTGTCAACGCCTTTGGCATCAATGGCATTGCATACCACACGAACCCATGATGAGAGCGTCGTTGATTTTTCATGCATGGCTGACTTGTCATTTATGGGCATAGTATTTGTCGTTTTAAGACCAGAAGAAAGTTATAGAGTATGACAACATAGCTTATGTGTTGAAAGATATATGCACCGTTCAATTCAAAAATAACTTTGATAATCAGAGACAACTTATGCGCCCCAATTACTTTTTAGCTCTACCTTTGCTGCTTAGCCTTACCGCGTGCGATAGCACTCTAAAGTATGAAGAAGGCAGTGATACCTATGGTCATACTGCGCCGACTGCGATGACTATTAAGGCGAACCAAGCAGTGTTAAATAAACGTCCTTTTAGTAATGTTGCTGACTTTGAAGATGCAAATAAAGGACTTATTGCTCAAGATAAAAGTTTAATTACCACAGGCCAAGACGGCAACGTGGTTTGGGATATGCCTTCATACGACTTTGTAGACTTTAAAGGGAACGACGGTGCGTCACCAGCTAGTGTGAATCCAAGCCTATGGCGTCAAGCATCGCTTAACAATATTCATGGATTATTCAAGGTAAATAAGGGTATTTACCAATTGCGGGGTTATGACCTTGCCAATATGACGATTATTGAAGGTGATAGTGGCTGGATTTTAGTTGATCCACTCACGGCTAAAGAAACCGCTGATAAAGCGCTTAAGTTTGCCCAAAAACACCTAGGTATAAAACCTATCAAAGCGGTTATTTACACCCATAGCCACTTAGATCATTTTGGCGGAATCGAGGGTATTCTGGCCAATATGAGCGAAGCAGAACAGAAAACACTGCGTATTATTGCCCCCGAGGGGTTCATGGAAGAAGCCACGAGTGAAAATATCATTGCAGGTATGGCGATGGGCCGCCGGGCATCCTATATGTATGGTCGATCTCTTGCCCGAAGTGAGCGAGGTCATGTCGGCACTGGCTTGGGTAAAGGGCCTGCTTTTGGTACCTTCGCTTTGCTTTCTCCAACTGAGATAGTGGGAGAAACGGGTACAACATTGAATATAGATGGCGTGCCTTTTGAGTTTCAGTATGTACCCGGCTCAGAAGCACCGGCAGAAATGACGTTTTATCTACCAGAACACAAAGCGTTCTGTGGTGCAGAAATGTTGTCTCGTACCATGCATAATCTCTATACCCTAAGAGGTGCCAAAGTCCGTGATGCCAACCTTTGGAGTAGTTACATTGAGCAAGCCAAAGTACTATTTGCTGATAGTGAGATATATTTCGGCAGTCACCACTGGCCTATGTGGGGGCAGGATAATATTCAAGAATTCTTAACACAACAAAGTGACACCTATAAATATATTCATGACCAAAGTGTGCGTTTGTTTAACAACGGCTACACGCCTAACGAAATAGCAGAAGAAGTGACCTTGCCCGAAAGCCTGAATACAGCGTTTCATAATCAAGGTTATTATGGAACGGTGAAACACAACGCCAAAGCCGTCTATCAGGCTTACCTTGGTTGGTACACTGCAAACCCTGCAAAGTTAGATCCATTGCCCGAAACACAAGCGGCCAAACGTTATATAAAAATGATGGGAGGCGTTGAAAGTGTTTTGGCTCAAGCGCAAACGGCCTTTGATTCCGCTGCGAATGGGTCAGTAGAAGAGGGCACGCAAACCTATCGCTGGCTCGCAGAGTTACTCAATCACGCGGTATTTGCAGCGCCGAAAAATGCTCAAGCAAAAGGGCTGTTAGCAAAAGTGTACGACCAGCTAGGTTATCAGGCTGAATCAGCACCTTGGCGAGATGTGTACCTTACAGGGGCCTATGAATTACGTAATGGCGCACCTGAAGAAGGGATAGATATGTCCATAATGGAAGGTGTTTTATTAAAAACGCCTGTGGCAAACTTTTTGGATTCCATGGCGGTGCGTTTGAATGGACCTAAAGCTGAAGGTAAAAAACTAGACATTAAAATCACGTTTACTGACTTAAATGAAAGTTATCTGTTAAGCCTTAATAACTCGGTGCTGCGTCATAAAAAAGTGGCGATGGAAACTGAGGCTGATGCCACGCTTAATTTAACGCAACCCTTATTGGTTGATATTATTACGGCTAAAGCAGGCTTAAAAGAGACCTTGTTTAGTGATGATTTGTCTGTTGTTGGGAGTAAGTTGGATTTAGTAGATTTCTTTAGCTTATTGGATCAGCCAAAAGGTACTTTTAAAATTGTTACCCCCTAGCTAATAATGATTACTGTAGTCATAACAATATCAACAAATTTAGGTGAATTCTAAAATGAGTGAATCCTATTCTACGACGGTTTCAAGCTGGGTGTTTGCAATCTATCAAGCGCTAAACAAACAGGGTATTGATGGAGAGGGAATTCTAAGAAAGTGTCACTTAGAAATAGATGATGTTCAAGAGAACAATCACCGGTTTGCGTTGAAACAAGTTAGGCAGCTGTGGATGGAATCTGTCGCGGCAACAGGTAATGAAGCTTTTGGTTTACAGGTAGTTGACTGCTTAGACGAGAAAGCACTAAATGCCTTAACCACGGCAATACTGGTCAGTAAAAATATACAGGAAGCCATTCAAAGACTACTCCGCTATTATCAAGCGGTATCGTCAGGGTTTACCTTAGTTGTTCATAAAGAAGACCACCTAGTAATGGAGTTTCAAAATACGCCTTCGGGTGAATTTATAGCGCCAGAAGCCGTGGATGCAGCATTCGGTATAATGGTGAGAGATGTTAGAAAACTCACTGACGCTAAAATAAACCCTACTATAATTGAATTGACCAAATCAGTTCCCAATCAAGCCGTAGACTATACTCAATTCTTTAAATGCCCGGTGCACTTCAATGCAAAGCGCAATGCAATAAGCTTTCCATCATTAATATTGGATCTTGAGATTCCCAACGCAAATGAAAGATTGGCTGCCCATTTGGAGCAATATCTCTCAGATGTCTTAAAAACGCTAGATGAACAAGAGATAAGCCGAAAAATATATATTTGCCTGATGCAAATGCTGCCATCTGGTACGCCAACAATTGTTGAGCTGGCAAGCCATATGAATATGAGCGAACGTTCACTCCAACGAAAACTCAAGGAGGCAAATACCGGTTTTACTGAGATTTTAAGCGACTTGAGAATGGACTTGGCAACACGGTATTTAAAAGAGGAAAAATATCAAATCAGTGAAATAAGCTATTTATTGGGATTCAGCTCTCCCAGTAATTTTGTACGTTTTTTCAAGAACCAAACGGGCTACCCTCCATCTCAGTATTCAGAGGGGCAGTAACTGTTTTCTCCTTACACTCGGGGGGCTTTATATATGTTCAATAAAGAAGTATGTGAATGAGCAATAACAATTACACCATACACGCCAGTACAGTAGAGGCTAATTTAAGTGGTCTACTTACACTATTGATGAACACTGGTAAAGTTGAATTACTTGAGACTATTCAACAGAGTATCCATGTTTTGGAACCCGATGAACAAGGCCGCTTACCACTAAAACTTGTCACTGAAAACATTAACACAATATCAAAGATCGTAGATGAAAAAAATCTTGGCTTAAAAATCATCGACTTAATTGACCTTAATAAAATCCATCTCTATGCAACAATCAAATATACTACTGGCAATATTTATAAAGAAGGTAAGGTTGTTCCATTAGCTATTTTGTTGAATTTAATCACTCGGTATTTCTCTGTTATCACCGAGGTAGTCACCGTTACAATCGATGAACACAACAATCATGTGCGCATAAATCTTAAGCCCAATATGCCGGATATAATTAGTATGCACCAAACAGAAGGAGTGGTGGTCGGTATTTATCGTATGCTAAAGCAGTTTTATCCAGTCAAACTCATAAATATTCAATTTAGCCATAGCCAGCCAGAAAATACAGATGCGCTATATCAATCTTGCTTGGGCATTATCCCTCAATTTGATAAAGCTAAAAACTTTATAGAATTATCAACTGACAGCAAAGTAGGTGATATTGACTTTCAAATGGCGTCTGTATTTTCTAACGTACAGAATTTAATGGATAGTGAATTCCCTGATAGCAGCTATCATGACCGTTGCCGACATATTCTAAAATGCATTCTTGGTTTTGGTGAACCCACCCGTGAGCACGTTGCGAATATATTAAATATGAGTATCAGTAGTTTGCAACGACGTCTTAAGCAAGAAGGTTTTTCCTTCCAACAAATATTATTGGAGACACGGAAAACGCTGATCATTAAGCTATTGGTGGAACAGAATAGAAATACTTCAGATGTCGCATTTTTACTGGGTTACCAATCATCCAGCCAGTTTTTTAAAGCATTTAAAAAGTGGTTTAATATGAAGCCATCACAACTTCAGAAATATAAAGGCAAGCTATAGTTTTTCTGTTTAAGTTGTAGTCGCTTTGTTTAATGAACCGTCAATAAAAGAGTGAATTTGCATTCACTCTATATATCAATTTAAAAACTATAAAGCGGTGTAGGGATCGCAACCTAAAGCTTCAAACTCGGCTTTTGTGAAATATTGCGCTGTAGGCAAGTAGTCACCCATAACTTCAGCTTCATCCCCCGGTATAGCGGTGTTTTGAGCCGTCTGACTGAAACCATTAATTGGCAACATATTGCGTGCAACCAAGAATCCATCGGTCTCATTGTTATCAAAGCCGTCTATTATACCAAAGCCATCACCCTCTCCAGACCACGGTAAGAAGCCAACACCGCACTCATTGGTGGCATTCTCTGGTTTATCATCTGTTAAGCTGGTTACGATCGTATATTTTCCGTCAGCATTAATTGTTATTTGTTCGTCGTATAGACAATCCGTTACTTTTTGTGAGAAGTATTCATTTTGGCAGATTGACCAATAACGTAATTGGGCCTGACTTTCATCAACCGTATCATTGCCACTTAAAGTCGTGGGAGTATTAGGGATTTTCCCGCGAATAACGACAATCGATTTGATGTTACGATCTATGAATGCAGAAACATATTGATTGTCGTTATTCGCGAACCAACCGACTTGTCGTACAGGATTCGGGTCACACTGGCCCAGAAATGAACATTGATTGGCATATTGTGCGTTATAGGCTGCACGCCATTTAACCGTTTTTACTTCGTTTTCTTCTATCAAAGCATTTTCTGCGGGGTTATTAGACCGTAAGAAAGCGTAAGTATTAGGCGGTATCGATGGGACTTCAACAAGATTGGGGTCCGCATTTAAGGTATCACATGCCGCAGTTCCTGTTAGTACAGAGCCATCTGAAAGCGTCAGTTCAGGAGATGGAAGATTCACCCCACCACCTTCATGCAGACCTTCATCAGGAACATAAACTCTATACAATAAAGTTGTTTTAGCGCCTGATTCAGAGTGCTCATATAAGGTATTAGGTGGAACTACATCGGGTGCATCCCCTGATGCCATCGTGATTGTGTAATCTCGGGATGTACTTAAACGATAACTTCCATCGACAAATGGGTTCTCGGAACCCGTGTTCGCAATAATGGCACTATCTGCAATTGAATGCGCTGGGGATGCATCGGCACGATAACTATTGATGCTCATGTACCGAGCATAAGGGAACTCGCCATTAAGTTTTAAACTAGCGCCTTCTGGTAATTTGTAACCCGCAGTCCAATAACGTGCTCCAGTATCAGGAAAGGCGAAGTTGGTTTCTGGTGTTTCTTTCTTATAAGGCCCGACCCAAAAGCAAGAATTTGCTATAACGCTATTCTCAGGGCTAGATATTGCACTTTCCTTAGAGTCTGAACTAGAACTGCAGCCGACAAAAGCAACACTAGCAATTGCTGCCATTATTGCAAGATGTATTTTTTTAAAAAAAATAGGAGTCATAAAACCTCAATGAATTATTATTGAATAATTGGGTGAATAATGTACAGCTCCACAGTAAGGCGCTGAAAGTTATTTTGTAATGGTAATTCGGGTCAGACTTGTATCTAGGTTGTTCTGCTTGTTCTTTTGGGTAGACCACTCAAAGTGGCAATAGTCTATGCAATTGACTGTATTCCGACAGTTAACAACCACCTTCCGCTCTCATTTGTGAGACCTATTTCACGCTTTGAGTCTTCAAGACCAAACCTGTCGTAACAGGAATCATCGCCGTCGTTTTCGGATAATCGGTTAATCCAGTCCTTAGGTTAATGTCTCAACCGTGTTATCTCGCTTTCAAAGCAGTAACCATTAATACACTAAATAAAGGCTGTAGATTATGGAAATTAAAAACAATACATTAATCGGCGCGAGTACGATTGCCACACTTCTTTTAACCGGCTCCATCTCTGCACAGGCAGAGCCTTCTGTAGAGCCACCAACGAACCAATATCTCGCTGACTCCGCTTGGCCGATGTCTCATCGAAACCCCTATAACCAAGCTTCTTCGCCTTACCCGGGTATTTCACCTATCGATGTTTATAACGGCAATATAGAAGTAGATATAGAAGCAACGATACCGGTATCGATTACGGTACCGTTTTCTAGCTCTTACAATACTTGGACTGGTGAAGAGCGTCGTGCCGCATGGGCTTCTACAGCCTTGGAAGTCATCAAAATGGAAATGAATGGTGACGATATACAGCGCGTTCAAAAAATCAAAGTTCCAGCAAGCAAAAACCCCTTATCGGGCGCGTATTCTATTGTAGACAGTGAGAATGATTTCTTTGTGCCGCGAGATCTGTCGATACACAAATATGATGACCGTTTTGAAAAAGCAGTATTATCAAAATTTAAAGAAGCTGCTTTGTATACCGTGCCAGCAGAACTCACGCTTAGCCCCGATGATTTCATTGTCGGTATGAATATTACTTTCGATGGTCATATAGTTTTCGCAACTGCTGCAGGCCTCATAGGAGCGCTAGATCGGGATTTCGAATCAGCTAGCTATACCGTACTAGGGGATGGCGGCATTGTGTCTAACTCAATCGCTGTTGATGAAGAAGGCGGTATTTTCATTGTGACGAGCAAGCAAATGCATCGTGTACAGTGGACGGGTACTGAATTGAGTCGTGACCCTGCTGTAGGCGCCTGGACCTCAGACTACGACATCGGTCCTGAAATTCCGTTACCAGGACGTTTGGGTACCGGTTCTGGTTCAACACCTACCTTGATGGGAACAGGAGCGCAAGACGACAAATTTGTTGTGTTCACCGATGGCCAGGAATTAATGAACTTGGTATTGATGTGGCGTGATGAAATTCCAGCAGATTGGGAGCCTATTGCGCCTGGGAAAGACCGACGTATCGCAGCGGAAATTCCCGTTACTTATGGCAATACAAATGCAACTTCTAGTATGTCTGAACAATCTGTTCTTGTACGTGGTTACAGTGCCGTCGTGGTTAACAATGAGTACGGCGATGCCGTTCCGCCTCAGCTATCGGTATTGCTATCTAACATGCCCGGTGTCACGCCTTATGGTATGGAGAAGTTTACCTGGAACCCTGAGATGAATACAGGTGCAAGTGAGTGGGCGAACCCAACACTTAGTTGTCCTAATGGTATCCCTACTATGAGTGAAGCGACGAACTTAATTTACTGTATTGGTGCCCGCCAAGGGGCTTGGACACTTGAAGGTACGTCGTGGGTTAACGGCCAAACAGTTTTTGCATTACCGCTTGGAGGAACCAATCCTCTCATTGCAGGCGCACCGACCTGGAACAGCTACTATGCGGCCACTCAAGTGGCTGAGAATGGCGATATCGTAACGGGTACCTACGGTGGAATAGTACGTATTCATAAAAAACAGTAGGTAAATTATAGCTCAATCGAGCAAGCTGCCCAGTGCAGCTTGCTCGCGAAGTTACTCCTTTGTACATGGAGTGAAGTACAGCATTGACAAGAAATCATTCAATAACAAATTAATCCATAATTGTTTGATTAGTATAAAAATAAGTTATTCGGAGAGTATTATGAAATCACTAATATTTGCAGCCGCCACTGCAATCGCGTCTTCATTTGCAATGTCTGCTCAAGCGGAATTTGAATTCCCAACTGACAGCTGTTTCTGGGCTGGGCCTTATGTAAAAGAAAACCCTGTCACCAATATCGCTTTTCCGGATGCGGGAGCAAAATACTGGACAGGTAAGTATACCTTACCAGAAGGTGCCAAGCTGGAATTATGGGGGCGTTTCCCTCATGCCCGATATATGTCTTTCAACTCTTATAATGCTAATGTAGGCCCGAATGGTGAACAGCCTACTTATGCGCCTGTTGATGTTGTACGCGATGAGAATATGGATACCCTCCATCGGTTCGCAACTAATCCATTTGTTGAAGGTGCAAACCGCGATGCCTTTCTTCGTGGTTATAAATTAGATGTGGCGTCTGGTATGCCTCAAGAAAGTGACGGTCCAAATGTATTACGCTCATCGGTAGCCGATGGCGAGCAAGCGGTCATCGTGCTACGTCACTATGTAGAGGACGAAGGCTTAGGTGCTACTGCGGGAGAGTTCTTACCAACCCCCGTATTAAGGATGGCAAATGGTAAGGTTCTGACGAAACCAAAGCAGGTATGTGCTGAATTGAACGCAATATCAGAAATTGTTGAACCGCCCACACTACCCGCGGATTACTTTGCAGGGATAATGCGACCTGGTGGCAACCAATACTGGTCATCTCAAGGTTTTGCACCCTTCGGTCTAGCTGCTGCAACAGAAGAAAATCCGGCCTCTCTTCGTCGCTCATTCAATCCGACGTCAGGCATTGCCTGTGACTACTTCTTCTCTTGCGATTACGAAGGTCCACAGGATAATGGCTTCTACGCGAATATAGATAACGCATACACCTATGCCTATGTTTCTAATGCGCCAAAATCTTATACTCCGGTTGCCCCGAGTCAACTTCGGCCGCTCGGTTTAGAGTTCACGATGGAAGAAGCCACCCCTGAATTAGCCGTTACCGTTTTTCGAGGCAAGTTACCGACAACGCCCAAAACCCTAAGTGGTGACAAACGAATGTCCGAAGGTCAAGTACGTTACTGGTCTTTCTGCACGAACGAATACTACTCACAGCAAGTAACAGACTGTGTTTATGATGAACAGCTAGTGACTGACGGTGAAGGTAACTACACCATTGCGATCAGCTGGTCGGAAGACCGTCCTTCAAACGCAATTGAAGAATGCGGCATTAACTGGCTGCCGATGTCCAGTAGCGGTGATGGCTTTGGTGATATGATTGGCAACCCAGCCTTAAACAACTCAAATGAAAGTCTTGTTATTGTCCGCAATATGGCACCGGCAGATGATTTCGATCAGGCAATACAGAATATCCCCTCTCAAACGTCAACGGCAACCACTTTGGTTGAGTACAATACGACTTACTATCAGACATCCATCGCAGACTTTGAAGCTAAGGGCTGTCATTAAGTAACAGACCTTTACTGCCTAAAAAGTTTGGTGATTTTTATCGTCAAACTTTTTGAGTATGCACGTAAAGTTATAGATTCCTGAACTGTTGTTAAACACCAATGTTTTACAACTCTACAAGTAAATTCCATGAATGTTACCAGTACAAATTTCCCTTCATAAGCCAATAAGTAAATTGATTACCATTTCAAGTAGATCTCCAAACATGAGAACTCTAGACTCACTTTGTTACAATAACTCTTGCTACTGTCTATAGTCGTTTTCATCTACTGCAAAGAAGGGTCTGCTTTAGCTTAGCTTCCTTAGTTAGCAATTACCCAGACTGTAATATCAGGCCATCATTTGAAATTACAACTCATAGAGGACATTATTCGTTTTGTTGATTAAAGAGATTTATATTTCTACCTAAAAGGCGTAAATATGAAAATTCAATTTTACGGATACAACGCCTTCCTAATCGAGTCAGGCGATAAACTTCTTGCTATTGACCCTGGCGCGTTATTTTTCTATTGGTTTAGATTTACTTCTCTATTTCCTAAAAAGAAATGGCAAGACATTACTCATATACTCATCACACACGGTGACCCAGATCATTACTGGCATTCAGACAGAGTGGCAAAGGCTTCAAATGCAACTGTAATTTTTAATAAATCAATGCTGCGTGAAGTGAATGGAAATATCTTAGCATTGGGGCCTCGCGTTAGAGGTGTCAAATTTATAACAAAATTTAAACAAGTACGCACCTTAACGATTGATGAAACTATTGAGATAGATGGCATGACCGTTACAGGCGTTAAAGCGACTCATGGTGAGCTTGTCCTTAAAATAGGTCCATTTACGAAAGTTGTAAAAACTGGACCTAATGAAAGAATAGGATGGGGTTCAATTGGGTTTGATATTCATGTGAATGGAAAACGTATTTTAAATCTTGGCGATACACTGCTGCACAAACAGGAATGGGAAGTTCTTAGTGGGCCAGACGTGTTGATGATTCCGATAGGAGGCAAAATCGCGCGCAATACTATGGACGAGGAGGCAGCAATACAGGCTGTAAAAACTATTAAACCAAAGCTTGTGATCCCTTGTCACTATAATTGCCCCGGCCTTTTTTCGAGAACACTGAACCCTGCGGACGAAGAAAAATTCAAACAAGGGGTAGAAGCGCTAGGAATTCAGTGCTCCATTTTGCATACTGGGGATACAATTGATTTAGACGGTTATTAATACATACCAAAAACTACTTGATAGCAGGAGGTAAGAGCTTTGATTACAATTTCTCAATTGACTGAGCTTTTAGGGTGGGCATCAGTAATAAATATTTCTTATCTTGGTCTAGCAATGATTATTCTTATGACTATGAGAGGACAGATATTTTCAATTCATCGAAAGATGTTTGATCTAGAAGATAAAGAATTAGGGCCTATGTATTTTAATTTTTTGAGTCACTACAAGATTATGACGTTAGTTTTTATGGTTGCGCCGTATCTTGCATTAAAAATAATGGGCCAATAAATGTTTAACAAAACGTTTATAAATATAAACGCTTTGATAAAGCTTTGGCACGAATAGGGTTGTCAGGAATGATTTTCCCTCAACCAACCTAACAAGAGGCGGTTGATTGGCTCTGGTTTTTCCTGGTGGCAAAAATGACCCGCTCCTAGGACTCGCTCGATACGACAACCCATTGGGAAATCTTCGTTTAAGAATGTGTGTTCATAGAGGCGGGTATCGATACAGCCATCATCACACCCGGTGATAGCAAGTGTAGGCACTGGTACCGTTGTCAAAAGACTTGCTTCCGTTTGTTTTAAGCCCAACATAACTCTGGGAGAAATGTTTTGCCGATAATAACTTAGCATCGCACTCTTGACCCCCGGCGCAGCAAAGGTCTGGCGTAACCCAGCCCACTCCTCATTCGGCAACTCGAAACCGGGAGACCAGTTTTTCCAAAGGGATTTAATGAACGCCCAATCATGTCGTTGGAGCACAAATTCGGCAATACCGGGCAATTGAAAGAAATTCATATACCAGGACTTTAAGAGTTGGCTCGGCACTTTACGAACACCGTCTAGAAAGCGTGCCCCATGAGGTACCGCAAGTGTCGTGAGGGAATAAAAACGCTCTGGTGCAAGCGCCCCAGCGGCATATGTAATCACGGCGCCCCAATCATGCCCGACTAAATGAACTTTCTGCTCACCTAACTTGTTCATCCAAGCGATGACATCACGTGCCATGGTGGCGACCGAGTAGTCTTTATCATCAGGCTGGGAGCTAGGTTCGTACCCACGCAAAGTGGGTGCAATTACCCGATAACCCGCATCAGCTAAAAAGGGTAGTTGATGCCTGAATGAGCGTGCGTTGTCTGGAAAACCATGTAAGCAGATGACTAAAGGTTTACCTTTATTAGTCTCGAGCCCACAGCTATTGGCTGAGAATGATAGCTTTCCATTTGTAAGTGTTAGCTGTTCCATCACTTAAGATCCTTTTGAGGCAAATCACCTGGGAAGATCTTATCAGGGAATTCTTCTTTAAAAATCTGACGCAAATTCTTGAGCGCGAGTGTTGAGCATCGCCAAGCCTTAAAGCCACAGATGAGTACCGTAAATATGTTTTCGTGATGCTTGAACGACAGTCGACTCTTCATTAACCACCAGCTGAAATGACGCTCCCACTTAAGAGTATTCACTAAGGTTCCTGCCATAGCTGCGATATAATCCGGGTGATGTTCAGGGTGTGGCACAGGCATGCAAAGCATATTTTTTTGTTGCTCGTCAGCATAACGGTTCTCAACGTGGGCGATCACCGAGGCACTAAAGACTTGCTGGCACATAAGAAGTGATTGAAGAGTGATGGTAGCGCCATTGAATACGGGAACGCTTTTTCGCTTAGCCAGCGGGTTTGCGGTGCAATCAACATAAAGTGTATTACCCACTGTTGGCACTACCCCCTGTTCTAAAACAATTTCGTTTGCTTCTATTGACTGGACACGGCCCAAACGTACGATATGTCTGACATTGCGAAGTTGATTTAATTCCTCAGTACTGACTGTTGCACAACGGAACTTGCTAGGTTTAATCTGATCATCTATCCGTGAAAAGATTTTTCTCTCTTCTAGTTGGGTGTATACCTCATCTAGTGAGTTTGAACGACAAAAGATATCGAGTTGAGATAGTAACCAAGTATAGGTTGATCCAGGTTGAAGCAGGCTACGCTCCATAAACCAAGAATCATTGCTCATAATCCAAGTTATGTTGTCTGCTGGTACAGCTTGTTCCAACAAAAATAAAACAGCATCGATCCCAGTTTTACCTGCACCAATGACCACGTACCGCGACACAGCCTTATTCATATAAGCGAGTTCATTCAGTGGGACTAGGTTCACCTCAGGAGCAACTGCATATTTGGGAGGAGTAGTAGAGGGAACTTGAACGTTCATATAGGTGGAGTCTACCGTCTTTTTGAGTACCTTCACGCTATAATGTTGATCAGGCGTTACGATTGATGAAAATACGCCTTCACCCTGATATTCACACATAGAAAAATATTTGACCCTGCCGGTATTCAATAGCTTATCTATAACGCTTTCAAAGTAGCT
>ENA-ORXI01001699-ORXI01001699.1-sediment-metagenome-genome-assembly--contig:-NODE-1699-length-16858-cov-7.016209_pt1 | contig 16858 bp, 15 predicted proteins | sample MGYA00237861_ERZ511468 | MGnify/ENA primary metagenome ERZ511468 (study PRJEB26299, sample SAMN06266213) | sediment metagenome | isolation source: Hudson Canyon methane seep mesocosm | place... | reverse complement strand
TCTGCTGAGGTAAATGCCCATTCAGCTTGCCCACCTAAACTCTGAACTTCCTCGGAACTAAGTTGTCTAGTCATAGAGGCATAAGTAAAAATATGCATCAGTCTATTTTGAAAATATCCAAATTTTTCAATCAAACCGTTGACAGCCAAAATGACTTTAGGACTGGTGACTGAACCTAGCCTAGTTTTCGCTTTCCAAAGTGTCTGACCATCGTGCTTACCTTCATCAATTAAATCAATTACCGGTGAGTTTTCATAGAGATGTAAGTTTGAATATTGCGCAACACCATCAGCCAAGCCTCGGATATAGAGGGCGGGTTGTAAGAGCGCGGTACCGGGTGTCCATAACCCACCTTGGTAGTAGTCGATACCAGTAAGGTCACGCATTTGAGTGGCATCAAATAGTTGATAATTCTCGCCTGTTTTCGTTAAATGTTTTGCGTAGTCGGCGTTAAAAGTCATACCTTTAGAAGTTGCAGCTGCATTGGTTTTACCAACTTGTTGTAGTGCTTCTGAAGGCATTTGATACTCTTCGACAGCACTTTTTGCAAATTCAATTGCAGATCGATTAATAAGTGTTTGTTCAGTATCTTTTTTAACACTACTTAAATAATCGTCAGATGATAAGTCATGAGGTAGATCAATCATAAAACCTGAATTGCGACCAGCCGGCCCTTCACTCACCTCACAAGCCTCCAATACTACAATCTTGGCATCGGGCTGTAATTGATTAAGGCGACGTGCCGCAGACAGTCCTGCAAAACCTGCACCAATTACAAGATAATCAGCATTCAGATTTTCATCCAATTGTTTATGGGCCTGCCTAGGAGATAGAATTCCTCTCCAGCCTGAGATGCCAGGGTTGGCAGGAAGATGAATCATACTAGCCATTTATTATCAGGTAAGGCTAGTCGATAGACTCTTCAGGAGCACGGTCGGAAAGATCTATCCAGATCGTTTTTAATTCTGTGTATTGATCATGTGCATGAATAGAGTTGTCTCTTCCACCAAAGCCTGACTGCTTATAGCCACCAAATGGTGTGCTCATGTCACCCTCACCATAGCAGTTCACTGTTACTGTACCGGCTTTAATTGACCTTGCAGCCCTGATTGCTTTTTTGCCATTGGCTGTAAACACACTTGCAGCAAGACCATAATCGGTATTGTTTGCAACAGCGATGGCCTCATCAAATGATTTCACAGTTATTACAGAAAGTATCGGACCAAAAACCTCTTCTTGGGCTAATTTAGAGTTAGGATCAACCTTATCAACTATGGTTGGCAGTACGTAACAAGGACTTTCGGTGACACCGCCAGTAATGATATTGTCGTTATCCAAATAACTGCAAACTTTTTTGAAATGTTCCACATCGACTAAAGAGCCAAGGTAGTTGGAAGGGTCTAGTGGGTCTCCTGTTTTCCAATCACGAAGATGGGCAAGCATTTTATCTAGCAAGGCATCTTTGATGTTTTCTTGAACGATTAGCCTGGAGTTGGCTGAGCAATTTTCACCCATATTCCAAAAAGAGGCATTGATCAAGTGTTCAGCAACTAAATCCAATTCTTCGGCATCATCTAAAACAATTGCCGGATTCTTTCCACCACACTCAAGGACGATTTTCTTCAGATTAGAGTCAGCCGAATAACGCAGAAATCGACGACCAGTTTCTGTTGAGCCTGTGAATGAAACCATATCAACATCTGGATGCAAACCTAAGGGCTGGCCTACATCTGGCCCCATTCCTGTTAGTACATTAAAAACACCTCTTGGAATGCCTGCCTCTATTGATAGCTCGGCTATCCTAAGAGCAGTTAAGCTGGTTTGTTCAGCAGGCTTAACAATAACCGAATTACCGGCAGCGAGTGCAGGAGCAATCTTCCAAGCCAGCATTAATAACGGGAAATTCCATGGCAAAACACAGCCAACAACACCTATTGGTTCACGAACTATAACTGCCAGAGCGTCTTCACCTGCAGGGGCGGTTTGATCATAAATCTTATCAACTGCCTCTGCATGCCAAAGTAGACAATCAATCGTCTCTGGAAGATCAATTGTCACACAGTCACGAATCGGTTTACCAGAATCAATACTTTCCATTACAGCGAGCTCTTGAATGTTTCGTTTAATGAGTTTTGAAAGTTTAATAAGTGCCTCTTTTCTCTCACTTGGATGTAGCTTAGACCAGTGGCCTTGGTCGAACGATTCTCGCGCCTTCATGACGGCATGGTCAACATCATCATTGTTGCAGGCAGCTATCTTGGCAATCACTTGACCCGTTGCTGGGTTAATTGTTTCGAAAGTGTTGCCTGATTTTGAGGCCTGAAATTGTCCATTGATAAAAGCGTTAGTTGGAAAATCTAGTGATTTTCCAATCGCTTGGTATTCCTCGTGAGTTAGTAAATCTGGCATTTAGCTACCCTCCTTTGTAATTAGATTAATCGTGTGGTTCATGACACCGATGACCTGCTCGAGTTGGCGTTTATCATCTTTGTTGAGTGGTTGTAACGGCTTTCTTGGTGGGCCTACCGCTAGCCCTCTCATCGTTGATCCGTGTTTAACACATTGAATAAATTTGCCACCTTGTTCGAGTACTCTCATGAGTGGCATCATTGCAGACATTATGCGCCTACCTTTATCAAAGTTACCCTCAACTCTGCAAGCTTGATAGAGAGCAACATGTGCTTCTGGGGCAAAGTTTGAGCCAGCGCAGACCCAGCAGCTTGCACCCCAAGCAAAGAATTCTAATGCCTGGTCGTCCATGCCACAGCATAGTTGAATGTGGGAGTAATCTCTTGCCAATAAGTGGAGTCGGTCAATATCACCGCTACTTTCTTTAATGGCGCAAAAATTAGCAGACCTTGCAACTCGATCCAAATATTCTGCACCCATCATAGCGCCAGTACGTCCAGGATAATTGTATAGCATTATCGGTAAATTTGCGGCTCGGTCAATAGCCAGGGCGTGGAGTGCATTTTCCCTTTCTGTGGGTAGTGCATAAGGTGAAGTAGAAACTAAAATTGCATCAGCGCCGACCTTAGCTGCCTCTTCAGCGAAAAAAACAGAATCTTCAGTTCGAATAGCGCCTGTGCCGACAACGAAGGGCAGTCGATTGCCAATAATTTCCTTGCAGGTTTTCATTAACTGCAGGCGTTCATCTTTCTCTTGGGAGTAGTATTCACCAGTAGTGCCGGCAACAACTAAGCCGTGAACACCACTACTAATCAGATCATCAACAATGGCCTCAATTGCATCGTAATTGATGCCATGATTGTCATCATAAGGAGTAACAATGGGTGTGTATATTCCTTCAAATTTCATTTTTTCCCTTAAGTGTTTGGTAGGCTAAGTTTAGCCATACGTCCGCCATCAATGGTGTAAACCTGACCTGTAACAAAGCTTGATTCATGTGAGGCAAGCCATGCTACCAGAGAGGCAATTTCTTCGACCTTTCCAGTTCTTTTGAGTGGATGAACCTTACCAATATTATCTCTAAAATGATCGGGATTTGGCATTGACTCAATAAAATTCTCATTAAGTGCTGTATCTATCCAACCAGGTGCGACAGCGTTGCAACGAACTCCATCTGAACCGTGATCAATAGCGACGGCTCGGGTTAGTCCATGAAGACCCGCCTTACTGGCACAATATGCTGCATGTTTTGGATTTGCCCCTAATCCTTCAATGGATCCTATATTGACAATAGAGCCCACCGATTTGATTAAATGTGGCATTGCATATTTGCTCATTAAAAATGGTGCTGTTAGATTGAGTGATATAGTTTGGTTCCAACTATCAAGGGTCATATCTTCTATTAAGGCCTCCTCTATCATCCCTGCATTGTTTACCAAGACGTCTATACGATGATGTTTATTAACAATCATTTCAATGCTTTTCAAGCATTCCTTTTCCTTGCTTAAGTCAAACTCATAGGATTCAAAATTTTCGGACTTGCTGCGTTGGATAACACAAACTGTTGCACCTTCATCTTGAAAGCGTTTTGCACAAGCAAAGCCGATGCCTTGAGAGCCACCAGTAACAATAACGACTTTATTAGTAAACCGCTTTTCCACCATTAACCTCCACCAAAGATCCACAGATATATCCAGCCTCATCAGAAGTTAAAAATGCAATAACGTTTGCTATTTCTTCTGGTTCAGCGATATGACCTAATGGCACTGATTTATTTAATTCATCAATTGCAGCATCTGGATCCAGTCCACGTATTTCAAAGCCGGTTCTAAGCATAGATGTGTTGACTTCGTTAGGACAAACAGCGTTAATGCGGATATTTTGATGTGCATGGTCTCGTCCTAAGCATTGCGTCATCGCTGCTAAGGCTGCTTTAGTTGTACAGTAAATTAGATGATTTGGGCCCGGATTGATGCCCCAGCAAGAAGAGGTATTAACAATCGCACCACCCCCAGCCTCTGCCATTAAGGGTATTGCAGCTCTAACGATCCGGAAAGGTGCTTCAACATTTACAGACATTGATAAATTATAATCCTCATCAGTTGTATCAGTTATAGTTCCACGACGCATCAAGCCTGCATTATTTACAAGAATATCAATTCTGCCAAATGCTTGTTTAACGTCATTAGGTAAATTGTCACAATAGCTTTGTTGAGTTAGGTCTCCTGAAAAAGCTTTAGCAGTTCCACCCTTTCTTACGATTTCATCTACAAGTATTGTAACTTCGTTTAAAGACTTATCAGCGATTGCAAGTGAAATCCCTTGGCTGACATATTTAAATACAAGCGCTCTGCCGATTCCACCACAGGCCCCTGTGATTAATGCTACTTTTGTCATTTCATCACTCATAAGTTAATATTCCTGATTAAGCGCTTCCATTGTTGGAATTGTTGTCTCTCTTCTAGCAATAAAATCAAGAAGTTCTTCATCTTTATCTTCATCCAATTTAGGTTCTTGGTAATCAGCTAGTAATTTCTTAGCACCCTCAATCCCTCTCTGTATTGTATCCTTACTTCCATCAGCTTCCCATTGTTCGATAGAATTATTGTCAAATAATTTGGGCATAAAAAATGCCCTTTGGAAATTATCCATTGTATGTTGATGTCCGAGATAGTGGCCACCAGGACCTACATCTCTAATGGCAGCTAAACCTTCATCAAAATCATCCCAGCGAATACCTTCTGCCATTCTATAACCCATTTCACATTGTTCAGCATCGACTACAAACTTTGGCATTGAGCAGTGCATTCCAGCTTCATTCCAACCGGCAGAGTGCCAAATATAGTTAGCTCCCGACAGAAGAACGGCCATCATAGTCGAGGCGCTTTCATAGCCTGATTGTGCATCAAATAGTTTTGAACCGCCTAGTGTGTTTGAGCTGCGCCAGGGAACTTTGTAATAACGCGCCATTTGTCCAATCATAAAGTTCATTAAAGAGATCTCAGGCGTGCCCGCCATTGGTGCTCCTGATTGCATTGATACTGTAGCAAGATAGTGACCATAGATGGCCGGCGCTCCTTTGCGAATAACTTGCGTATAAGCGAGTGCCGATAGAGCTTCTGCATTTAGTTGAGCAACAGTCGGGGCGACACTTGCTGGCGTATTGGCACCACCTAGAACAAATGGTGAGCAAAGTACAGGTTGGTTGTGGGCAGAAAAAACGCGTAGCGCTGAGAGCATGGTTTGGTCCCATACTAGTGGTGAATTTCCGTTTACATTACCAGTGACTACCGGATGACTATCAATATATTTTGCACCAAAGAGTATCTTGCACATTTCCATCACGTCTTCAGCATTTTTGCCACTAGTCGTCATACCCATAAAGGTTTTATCTGAGTGTTTCATTGATGAATAGGTGATTCTAAGATGACGATGAGAAATCGGATGATCCATTGGCTCAACAATATGGTGAGCACTCGAATGGAGAGCGGGAAGCATATGTGAAAGTTTGTGAAAATTGGCCAAGTCCTCCAGAGTTGGAAGGCGTCTTTTGTTTTCAAGATCAGAGATAAATGGGGCGCCAGTCATGGGCACAAAGATTGAATTATTGCCTCCAATTTCAAGTGATTTTTCAGGGTCACGCGCCTCCATGGTAAGATTTTCAGGAATGGTCGAAATTAATTCACGAATAAGGCCTCTATCAAAGTGTACGCGCTCTCCCTTGACATCAGCGCCTGCATCATCCCAATGTTGAAGGGCAATGGGATCGTGAAACTCAACACCTACTTCTTCAAGGATTGATAAAGAGGCGTTGTCCATTTGCAGAATCTGCTCTTCGCTCATCGGTTCCGTTAAGGGAATGTTGCGCTTTAATGTCGGGAGCATTTCGATTTTAGTTTTTAATCGATCAGCTCTCCTTACGTTCCGACCAAGACGCTCTGTGTTACTACTCATGATAAATTAAGATAAATGAATACAAAAGATTATTATGCATTGTTATTTAAAAGTCAATAATATTTGAAGCCAGCATAAAAATAGTCTTGATTTAGTTAAAAAGTGTATTATTTGGCTAATAAAAGCCTTAATCCATTGAAAAATCAAAAACACAGAGTAAAATTCAGTTCTTTCAAATCTTCAAAATATTACATGTCAAATCTATCAAATAATTTTATTGCTGGAGACTGGATTGCAGGTCATAGCTCCATATCAAACATTAATCCCTCCGATACCCATGATGTTATTGGTGAGTATGCACAAGCAAGCAAGTCGCAACTTGAAGACGCACTAAATGCCGCTCAAATTGCTCAAAAGCAATGGTCGGCTACAGGCTTAGAGCAGAGACAGGCTGTTCTAATGAAGATCGGTGAAGAGATGATGGCTCGTAGTGCTGAGTTAGGTGAGTTGTTGTCTCGTGAAGAGGGAAAGCCATTGGCTGAAGGTAAAGGAGAAGTTTATAGGGCTGGTCAATTTTTTACTTATTACGCTGCTGAGGTGCTTCGTCAAAGTGGTGACACGGCAGACTCCGTTAGGCCGGGCATAGAGGTTGACGTTCGTCGTGAACCTATGGGCACGGTTGCAATTATTTCCCCTTGGAATTTTCCTACAGCGACTGCGAGTTGGAAAATTGCCCCAGCACTTGCGTTTGGTAATGCCGTTATTTGGAAGCCTGCAAACCTAACCCCTGCTAGTGCGGTTGCATTAACTGAGATTATCTCTAAACAGGATATTCCAAAAGGTTTATTTAACCTAGTTATGGGTTCTGGTTCTTCTATTGGTCAAGCACTAGTAGAAAGTCCTATGGTCCATGCCATCAGTTTTACAGGTTCTTATGATGTTGGTCTTCAGATTGCGGGCGCTGCAGCAAAAAATTTAACTAAATTCCAATTAGAATTAGGTTCAAAGAATCCTTTGGTGGTAATGGATGATGCTGATATTGAAGTTGCTGTTGCAGCAGCAACAGGTGGGGCGTTTGGGAGTACCGGTCAAAAGTGTACAGCCTCTTCTCGATTAGTTGTTCACGAGTCAATCCATGACGAATTTATCGATCGTATGCAAAAATCAACTTCTGCGCTTAAAGTGGGACATGCACTTGAAGAGGGCACTCAAATTGGTCCTGCATCAAGCGAGGAGCAATTAGCTTCAAACCTTAAATATATGGATTTAGCTAGAGAGGAAGGTTGTGAAGTAGTTTGTGGTGGAGAGCAGCTTGAATTAAAGACCCCTGGTTTTTATATGCAACCAGCTTTATTGATAGGAGGCAATAACTCAATGAGAGTTAATCGTGAAGAGTTATTTGCGCCGATGGCCTGTGTTATTAAAGTCAAGGATTATGATGAAGCGCTTGCAGTAGCTAATGACACTGATTTTGGCTTAGTTTCAGGCATTATTACTCAATCATTGTCACGAGCAAATCACTTTCGCAGAAATGCAGAGAGCGGATGTGTCATGATAAATCTGCCAACTGCTGGAACGGATTATCATGTGCCTTTTGGCGGTAGAAAAAATTCCAGTTTTGGTCCAAGAGAGCAAGGACAGTATGCAAAAGAGCTCTATACCCAAGTCAAAACATCTTATATCCTGGCAGGAACCCCGTAATGCCACATCCATCTCTATTTATTGACGCACTGCAGTACAACAACTGGAGTGAGGAAATATTCCAACAAATTCAAGATGGTGGTCTGAGCGCAATTCATGTCACTATTTGCTACCACGAGGATTTTGATGAAATGTTGCAAAATGTGAATGATTGGAACGATCGATTTGAGCTGTATGCAGATAAAATTTTCTTAGGCCGAACTGCAAGTGATGTGCGGAAGGCGCAAAAAGAGGGACGTACAGCGATATTTTTTGGATTCCAAAACTGTTCGCCAATTGAAGACGACATTGAGTTAGTAGAGGCATGCTATGAACTAGGGGCGCGATTCATGCAGCTTACCTATAACAACCAAAGCTTGTTAGCAACTGGTTGCTATGAACAGAATGATTCTGGGGTTACGAGAATGGGAAGGCAAGTTATCAAGGAAATGAATAGAGTAGGTTTGGTTGTTGACATGAGTCACTCAGCTGAACGTTCAACACTGGACGCTATAGAAATTTCCGAACGCCCTATTGTAATCTCGCATGCCAATCCAGCCTTCTGGCATCCAGCACTTAGAAATAAGTCTAACGAAGTCCTCAAGGCATTGGGTGAAAGCGGAAGTATGTTGGGATTTTCGGTATACCCACACCATCTCAAGGACGGCACAAACTGTACACTCGAAAGTTTTTCTGCAATGATTGCGGATACTGCTGAGATCATGGGAGTTCAAAACATCGGAATCGGAACTGATTTGTGCCAAAATCAGCCTGACAGCGTTGTCGAGTGGATGAGAAATGGTACTTGGACTAAGGAGCGCGACTTCGGTGAAGGTTCTGCTGGCTCTGCTGGCTTTCCTGATCAACCTTCATGGTTTCGAGATAACCGCGATTTTTCAAACATTGCCTTGGGTCTAAAAGATGTTGGCTTTTCTGATGATGAAGTTGCTGCTGTGATGGGAAATAATTGGCTGAACTTTTTTGAATCATCTTTCGGGCCTATAGTTAATTAGCTAATTAATTATGATGTCTGATTCAAACTTATCTAATCTTAGTGTGGAATTTATGCGCCCGCCTGAACAGGTTATGCGTTTAGATAGAATGGGATCTTCTCATCAAACTAGGCTAAGCTTTATGCGCTCTCTGATTAGACGCATGTCTAGGGAGAATTGGAAATTTGAATGTCTTCGACGTGATATTGATAATGACGGTTTTGGTGTAAGTGTTTACGCCGTAACTACGCCGTTAAGAACATACTCATTGATTGCTTTTACTCAGGATATCCCTCCAAAAAAACGTACCGACAGAGTCATAGCAGAGGTTTGGGATGCTACTTTTAATCTGTTTGATGGTATTCCAACTCAAGCAGATATAGATTATTTGGCGAACAATACCCCTAAACAGGAAGGAGGTAGATATCGCCCCAGTGAACTTGTTTTAGCGAGGGCTAATAAAAGTTTGAGAGTTTTCGAGCACGTTATATCTACACTAGCGAAAGGCAATCAACCAGATATTGAGTTGCTTTCTTCAGTAGGTTACTTAATGCGCACTACAGCAGTTTATGGTAGTGGTAAATTTGGTTGCGCTGATAGAGCTAAAATTGCTGATCGTGAAGAGTGTAAAGGTGCATTTCAAATTGAACTTCTAGCCGTATATTTAATTCGTTGGTTCACGATAGATTTGGCTGAGCATTTGGCGAAAAAAAGAGGTGGTGACAAGGCAGTTAAGTTTGAACCACATATTCGTCAATTTATCGGTGTTGGTAATGCTACTGGTTTGGGCATGGCTCCCTTTTTGTTAAAACATCCTGTTTTAATTCATAACTTGGTCATTGCCAAAGAAAGCGCATTAGCAAGAGTCAGAAGCATGGAAACTCCTCTCAAAGGCACGCTTGAAAAATTTACGCAGTCACTGATCCAAGTGAGCCAACATCTTAGGGAGTGGTCTGTAGAGGATGAGGTGCAAACAACAAGAATTGATCGTCTTAAGGATGAAATTGAATCACTTAGTAATTGGTGCAGTGATGAAATTAACTTAATGAAACCCTACCCTTGGAATGGAATATATCAGTTTGTTGAAGATCGTTTTTCCTTGGAATGCCAAGAAATGGTTGTGTCTTTAATTATCGAGCCACATGGGTCTTTGGTGGATGATTTAGCTGAAACAATGTCTTCCGTGTCTACTCCAAAGTTGGTAGCTAACATGCCACTAAGTCAATTAAAAGAGATCGTTAAAGATTACTATGTTTGGGCAACGACAATTGATTTCACGCTTACAGACTCACAGCATCATTTTTGGTATTACTCGGAAGATAAATTAGAGCCACGTTTTGGTTCTCGTGATGTTGAAGAAGGTTCGGAACAAGAAATGCCCTTAGCTATAGGTCGAGATGTGCATGACCTTAACCATGCCTTATTGTCAACAAGTGATGAAATGTTGGTGGGTGAGTTTGTAATATCCTTCCCCCAGTTCAGACATATTATCCGTCGTATTCAAAATACACTTCAAAGACCTTATTCAGAAGTTCAGGATAATTTATTGGATGAGTCTATGAGACCGTTGGATTTGTTGCGCTTTAAGTTGGCGTTTTTTGGTGCTTCTAAATTTGACCCCAAGTCAGACCTTTGGACTAGAATCTCAATGTATCAAGGAGCACCAATGCCAGACCAGTTGTCTGATCCTGATCACGATAAGTGGTTCTTTCCAGTTATACCAAATCAGGTAATTTAGATGGCAACAGAACATTTAACTATTTCACTTAATGAGGTATTGTTTTTCTTTACTCGTGCAGGATTTGGGGTGAATGCTCCGATTGGTATATCTGAGGATTTTGCGTACAGTAATATGTGGATAGCAGAAAACGGTTTTGATCCTTCTAGTTGCAGTATAGAAGCGCTTAACAATCTTGACAGTCATACAAGTGATTTGGCTGTAGAGTTAGAAAAATCGGATACGCAGGTTCATTTTGTTAATCCTAATAATGTATATTTATCTTCTCTTATTGCATCTGTCAGTGTGGTCGATTGCATTAATATCGGATCTCAAGATGTTGAATTGATTGTTAAAAATGTAGACTCACCACTACTGGTTATTGCAGCAATGGGGGCAAATCAATGTAGTGATTGGCAGGCAATCTGGTTGGATGAAAATAATTACGAGTATTTAGTAAACTTTATTGAGCCAGGGGTTTGGGAAATGGTTAGTTCAAATACCCAGCCCATAGAGTTAAGCAAGGGAGGTAATATGATTATTCGTCCCCTAGTTGAAACAAAAAAACACCCCGCCAATGCGGTTTTAAGGCAATTTGTTACAATTGAAGAAAAAGAAAAAATACTTCAAACCGGAGTCAAGGTAGGAGAGCACTGGCAAGGCATTTATGACTATTTTTCACGTTGTTTAGTGAAATCAACAGCTGAATCTCGCGCATCAGGTGCAGGTGCAGGAATGGTTGACACAGATTAATTTATTAATTTTATGTAGCTTTCGTTAAAAGTAAAGCCTGTTCCTGGACGTTCAGGTATATCAATATAGCCATTGATAACATAAATTTGTTCATTGAACAACTTAGAAAACCACGGCATATGCTCAACTGAAAGACAATTAGTGACTGATCCGGCAACACTCAAACTATGTTCTGTAAAGATGTGAGTTGAAATTGGTAAATTGTAAGACTCGGCTAAGTTTGCAACTTTACGCATCTCCGAAATTCCACCAATACGTTGTAAATCAGGCATTAGAATATCACAAGCCTTTGCTTCAATCATTTCACGCATGCCAGATAGACTGTATTCATTCTCACCCGAAGCTATTGGAATAGATAATGAGTTTCTAACTTCAGCGTGACCTTCACGGTTATTGGATGCTACCGGCTCTTCTAGCCATAGCAAATCATACTCTTCCAGTTGTTTCCCAAGTTGAATCGCCTGTTTCGGTTCTAGTGCTTGGTTAATATCTGCCATTAGTTCAATATCTGGACCAACAGCATTTCTGACTTCTTTGACGCGCTCAACATCATTCTTCCAGTTAGTTTTGCCAACACGGATTTTCATAGAACGAAAACCTTGATCGAGAAAGTTTTGTGCCTCTTTTAGTAGCGAATCAATTGATTGAGATAGCCACAATCCACCACTGGCGTAAGTTTTTATTTTTGCACGGCAGGCACCAAAGAGTCGGTGAAGAGGTAAGTTAGCTGTTTTGCCAACAATGTCCCAAATAGCAGTATCAATTGTTGAAAGAGCTGGGATAGCAATATCCTTGTGTCTTATAGAGCTAATTGCTTGCCAAATCTCTTGCCAAATAACTTCGACAAGGTGAGGGTCTTTACCAATCAGATGCCTTTCAAACTTTTTTAGCTTTTCATCAAAGGAATGAATATTAGAAGCATTTAAACTAAACAAATAACTCTGTCCTTCTATCCCTTCATCAGTTTCAATAGTTAACAAAACACACCCAACTGATGACATTTTGTGAATAGCAGTTGTTATAGTACTTTCAAAGGGTAGATTTATAATTTGAGTAGCTATCTTGGTAATTTTCATCGACTTCATTTTATCAACAGTCGCTAGCTAATTCTGGTTTATAATTCGAATTTCAAATAGAATAAGTTAACATGAGTAAAACTACATCAAATTTAAAGCAGCTACAAGAAAAAGTGAAAATTGACTTGGCTGCTATGTTTCGATTAACCGCTATGCACGGTTGGGACGACACTATTTGGAACCATATTACTGCGCGCGTACCTGGCTCAGATCATCATTTTTATATGCATCGTTTTGGTCTCGCCTATGAAGAAGTTTGCGCTTCAAATTTAATCAAGGTTGATGAAGATGGAAATGTGCTTGAAGGGCCTGAAGATGTTAATACTGCGGGATTTATTATTCACAGCGCAATCCACTTAAACCATCCCAATAATAAATTTGTTTTCCATGCCCACCCACCCAGTGCGATTGCTGCTACTGTTTTTGAGGAAATACCTTATTTGATTCAGGATTCATCCATGCTTTATGGCAAGGTTGGATATCATGACTGGGAGGGCTTATCGGTTGACCCGGATGAGCGTCACCGTATCGCTAAGAATATGGGCGAGCATGGCTTGTTAGTGATGCGCAACCATGGCTTTTTAACAGCTGGTGAGACGGCTGGTGAGTGTTTTATGAAAATGTATTATTTAATTCGCATGTGCGAGGTCGCTCTGCAAGTAGAGCCTTGCTCTCTAACTAGAGTAAAGACTAGCCCTAAGATGTGGCAGTTAGCCTGTGAACAATATGAAGCTTTTCCTCCAGGTAAGTATGAGTGGCCAGCATTGTTACGGCGTTGCGATCGATTGGATCCCTCTTATAAAAAATAAATACGGAAGAATTATGTCAGAAATTGTTGCTCATTCAGCCTATAGTGCTGCTGAAATTCGTTTGGAGGAATTTCTTGATTTAGAGCAATTCCCTATCCATGATTTAACCCATCCAAAAAGGGCTGCATTGGTTAAAGATTGTCGTTTAGATTTAAAAAAATGGGGGTGTGCACATATACCTGATTTTATTTCCTCCTCAGCGATTAAGAAAATGAAAGATGAAGCATTCAGAATCATGGATGGGGCGAGAAGGGCACATACGCTTGTAAACCCTTATCTGACAAAAGAGGACACAACACTTCCTAAAGACCACCCAAATCGTTTTTTTGAAGAAAGAACGTCATCATTTATAAATTCCGACCTTTTAGAAAGCGACTCGGTTCTGAGAAAAATATATGACTCTGACGTGGTAGTACATTTTGTTTCCGACTGTTTGAATGTCGGCCCTATTTATCGATGGGCAGAACCCTTAGGTCGAAATCCTTACAGTATTATGAATGATGGTGACTACTTTCCATGGCACTTCGATGGTAATGACTTTACAGTTAGTATTCTCGTTAGTGAATCTGATGAAGGTGGTGACTTTGAGTATGCACCAGATATTCGTTCACCACACAATGAACGCTTTGAGGATGTGAAGAGAGTGTTACAAGGGGAAAGCGATAAAGTAAGAGTGTTAAGCTTGAAGACGGGAGATTTGCAAATATTTAAAGGGCGTTACTCGTTGCATAGAGTAACTGTGACTCGGGGTGAAACACCAAGAATTATTGCCTTGCCAACGTATGTCACTAATCCATACTTGGTGAACAGGCCTCATCACGCCGAAGCTTTCTATGGACGTTCAATGTCAATTCATCACGAGCGTGACTTAGAGCGACTCGACAATTTAACAGACTAGGGATAACTCATGAAAATAGGATTGATTGATCTAGGTAATATGGGTGGTGGTATGGCACATAATTTACTTAATGTATTGTAAAGATTCAAGAGATAAAGGCAATGAAACCAGAAAGATGGAAAAACCCAGATAATAAATTATTCCCTTATCAAGTAGGCTTTACTTCTCCGCCTTATGATTATGATGCCGCGCCAAGTGATTTCCTCAGAATAGCGCCGGAAGAAGTGGGTGTGCACGGTCGTATTTTGCATATACCGGGATATTCTCACGAATTAACACAGAGAACTAAAAACTTCGATCTTTTAGAAGAATTTGTTCACTGTATGTCAAATAGTGGTGCAGATGTAGTGGGCCAGGTTGGTACAAACTGGGTGCATTGCAATGGTACTAGTCCAGACCAAATCCGTCAATTCTGTAACACACTAAGTGACAAATATGAAACACCCTTCCATATGGCTGGTATGTGTTTAGTGGAGGCTCTTCATGAAATAAATGCAGAAAAAATAGCCTTAAACTCAGTTTATTATTGGCCTGATTGGCGCGATGGTATTACTCGCTTCTTAAGAGAAGCGGGTTTTGATGTTGCATATGTTGGAAATTTTGTTGACCAAGGCTTCTATAAAACACAACAAGAGGTTAATGATTTAACTTGGGTCTTCCCTAATGAATTAGCGGAAAAATCTATGATTTACGTATCAGAAAAGGTGCCTGATGCTGATGCAATTGTGATTAATGGTATGCCTAATTGGCGACGTTTAGACGGATTGCCACAAAGAGCACTTTACTATACTCCGAATTTCGAGAAAATAACAGGTAAGCCAGTCATTGCATCAGATGTTGCTCTCTACTGGCGTATATTTAAAAGCCTTGGATTAGCTCCTACTGGTGAACATGGTCACTTACTTTCCAAACTTAAATAAATATGGATTTCAACTAATGAACAAAATACTCGTTCTTTGGGCAACTCCCAGGTCTACTTCAACCGCATTTGAATGGATGATGCGTCAACGAGGAGATATGGAATGTTTTCACGAGCCTTTTGGGGAAGCTTGGTATCAAGGAGAGAATCCGCTTTGGCCAAGAGTACAAGAAAATAGTTTACGCATACCAGGATTATCATTAGAGGGTGTTTTTACAAAACTTAAGAAAACGGTCGCTCAAAAATCTGTTTTTTGTAAAGATTTTCCTCATTATATTAGTCATCTTTGGACTGACGAGTTTCTATCCCATTTTAATCATAGCTTTTTAATCCGAGATCCTGCGAAAACAATTAGCTCAATATACAAATATTTTCCTGATTTTGTTTTAAAAGAAATAGGTTTCTTAGAACAAAGAGAGTTGTTCGACATGGTTTGGAGTAATACAGGTAAAACGCCAGTGGTTATTGATAGTGATGACCTGCTTGAAAATCCTTATGGCACTGTTGAAGCTTATTGCAATGCCGTTGGCATTCCATTTATAGAAGAGGCTCTTAGTTGGGAGCCCGGTGCGCGCGATGAAGTCAGCTGGTGGGATAGTGGTATCTTTCATGACAATTTGCGCAACTCAGATGGTTTAAAACCGCAAAAACGCAATTATATTGAAGTTAATGACTTGCCAGATCGGGTCAAAGAAATTTACGATATTGTAATGCCGCACTACAATGAACTGTACGCTCACCGTTTAATAGTTTAGACAATCTAACTCACTGAGGATAGAAAATGAATATAGGATTTATTGGTTTAGGAAATATGGGTGCTGGTATGGCACATAATTTATTAATGCATTGCAAAGATTCAGACAATACGTTAATTGTTCTCGATATTAACGAATCGGCTTTAACTGACTTCATTGCCAAAGGTGCTATAAATGGAGAAAGTGCATCAAAGATGTGTCCACAGTGCGACGTACTTTTTACATCCCTCCCAAGCTCAAAAGAAGTCAATCTCTTGGCATTTGGTAATGAAGGAATTTTGAATAATTTAAAAGAAGGTGCTACTTGGTTTGAAACCACTACAAACGAATTAGCTGAGTGGGAGAAAGTTAAAGAACACGCGCCAAATCACCTGACATTGATTGATGCTCCAGTTAGTGGCGGTGCAGAGCGGGCAGCAGCAGGAACTTTAACTACCTTTCTTGGTATTGAAAAAGAAGTTTTGAAAAAGTTTGAGTCATTGTTGAAAGTGTTTGCTAGTAAGGTCATTCGCATGGGCCCCTCTGGGTCAGGTTATGTCACCAAGTTGGTACAACTGCATCTAAATTATCTTGCTGCACAAGGGATTGGAGAGACGCTAATGATGGGTGCGAAAGCCAACCTAGACTTAAAAACCCTTCACTCAGTATTGATGAATAGTTGTTCTCAAAGCTACGTAGTTGAAAACTATATCCCGAAAGTTCTTAATGGTAGCTACGACAATTCATTTTCACTTGGACTGGCTGCAAAAGATATGAAACTGATTGTCGAACTCGGCCACCATCTTGGTATCTCAATGCCGCTTGGGGAAAAAGTTTATAACACTTATCAAGAAGCAACAAAGGTGTACGGCGATGAGGCACCTCATTTAAGTGTTGTTCGATTAATTGAAGAAAGACATAATCAACAGCTGAGAAACAAAAAATAGGAGTCAGTTTTGGCATTATTAATTTCGGTT
>ENA-ORXI01001697-ORXI01001697.1-sediment-metagenome-genome-assembly--contig:-NODE-1697-length-16861-cov-2.330434_pt1 | contig 16861 bp, 14 predicted proteins | sample MGYA00237861_ERZ511468 | MGnify/ENA primary metagenome ERZ511468 (study PRJEB26299, sample SAMN06266213) | sediment metagenome | isolation source: Hudson Canyon methane seep mesocosm | place... | reverse complement strand
GGTTTCAACGAGGCCTCGGCTCTGACCCGCGTTCCCATCACATCGATTTCATAGGTCGAGCCCAGAACATCCGCAGCGCTTTCACCTTCGCATGGGACATAGCCCAACCCCATTGCGGCCCCCAGCGTGTGACCATAATTGCCCGAGCTGAGGTACCCAACAATCTTACCGTCACGGATCAGCGGTTCGTTGTGATACAACAGCGGTTCCGGATCGGTCAGCTTAAACTGCACCATGCGGTGCTTGGGTCCGGTCTCTTTGCGCTTCAGAACGGCATCCCGCCCGATGAAATCCGGTTTGTCTACCTTCACCGCAAAGCCAAGACCAGCATCGATCACATGATCCTCGCAGGTGATGTCGTGACCAAAGTGGCGAAAGCCTTTTTCGATCCGGCAGCTGTCCATCATGTGCATACCACACAGTTTCAGCCCCATGTCCTGCCCCGCCTCAGACAGCGTTTCAAAGACATGACCCGCCATATCCGAGCTCACATAGACCTCCCAGCCCAGCTCACCCACATAGGTGACCCGGTGAACCCGGGCGAGGCCCATGCCCAGCTCGATCTCTTGCGCAGTACCAAAGGGGTTCACCGCATTGGAGAAATCATTGGGAGAGACTTTTTGCAGCAGTTCGCGCGAACGTGGGCCCATTACGGCCAGCACGCCCTCCCCCGCAGTTACGTCAGTCAGCACCACCCGGAAATCACCTTGGTTGCGCATCATCCAGGTCTGATCAGCCAGCCGGGTGCCCGATGGGGTCACCACCAGATACGCAGTCTCAGACAGGCGAGTGACGGTGACATCCGCCTCAATCCCGCCGCGAGCGTTCAGGAATTGAGTGTAGACAATCTTGCCCGCAGGTACCGACAGGTTGGCACCACAGACATAATTCAGGAACGCCTCGGCATCGGGGCCTTCGACGCGGATTTTTCCGAATGAGGACATGTCATACATCCCCACATTTTCGCGCACTGCCCGGTGTTCCGCAGCCGAGTTTTCAAACCAGTTCTGCCGTTTCCAGCTATACTGGTACTCCCGCTCCTGCCCCTCATTTGCGAACCAATTGGCGCGTTCCCAGCCAGCTGTTTCACCCATCACCGCTCCCTGATCCAAAAGCTGTCGATGGAACGGCGAACGGCGCACGCCACGCGCAGTGGCCTTTTGCCGGTAAGGGAAGTGATCCGCATAGAGCAGCCCCAGCGTTTCCTTAGAGCGCTCATACAGGTAGTGTTGATTGCCCTGGAACGGATGCATACGGGAAATATCGACGTCACCCACATCAAAGGGCTTTTCGCCCGCGTCCATCCATTGCGCCAGCGCCATCCCGGCCCCACCAGCCGACTGGATGCCGATCGAATTAAAGCCCGCAGCAACCCAGACATTGTCCATCTCGGGCGCCAGTCCCAGATGGTATGCATCGTCAGGCGTAAAGCTCTCAGGCCCATTAAAGAAGGTATGAATCCCGGCCTCGGCCAGCATTGGCATCCGCTCGCAGGCAGCTTCTAGAATCGGTTCAAAATGGTCGAAATCTTCGGGCAGTTGGTCAAATTCAAAACGCTCGGAAATACCTTCCATACCCCAGGGCTTGGCGTTGGGTTCAAAGGCGCCCAGCAGAATCTTTCCAGCGTCTTCTTTGTAATAAGCGCACTCATCCGGCACCCGCAGCACCGGCATCTGAGTCAGACCGGGGATAGATTCGGTGACGATATAGAAATGCTCGCAAGCATGCAGCGGCACATTGGTGCCTGCCATCTTGCCGACTTCGCGACCCCACATGCCGGCACAGTTCACCACCATGTCAGCCTCGATATGGCCTTGCTGTTCACCGTCGTCGCTGACCCAGTCCACACCGGTTACTCTCCGGCCTTGTCTGGTCATACCAGTGACCTTGATACGTTCTTTTATCAGCGCTCCATTCTGACGCGCCCCTTTGGCCAGCGCCAGCGCGATGTTGGCCGGGTCAGCCTGTCCGTCGGTAGGAAGCCAAATGCCGCCAGTCACCCCATCGAGATTGAGATGCTCGTAACGCTGCTTGACTTCAGCTGGCGACAGCTCCTCCGCAGGCACCCCAAACGCCCGCGCCATGGCAGCACTGCGAAACAGCTCTTCACGCCGCTCGTCGGTCAGGGCGATTGAAATAGAACCAACCTGACGCAACCCTGTGGAAACCCCGGTTTCCTCTTCCAGCCCGTGATACAGTTCAGCGGAATATCGCGCCAGTTTGGTCATATTGGAACTGGCCCGCAATTGACCAATCAACCCAGCCGCATGCCATGTGGTCCCCGAGGTCAGCTGTTTACGTTCCAGCAGAACCACATCCTGCCACCCCAATTTGGCCAGATGGTAGGCCACCGAACAGCCGATTACGCCACCGCCGATAATGACCACACGGGCCTTGTTGGGAAGATCATTCATGACATCGCTCCAGACTCAATAGTTCGGAGTAAACCTGCCATGACACTACAAATGAAAACGCACGATTTCCGCCAAATTCTGACGATTATTCACCATTTACAACAGGCGCATTGGCCCCCTGCCCGCTGGCCCGACGGCGCTTGCGCAGGGCCAGCGGGGTCAGACCAAACTGCGCCTTATACAAACTGGAAAAACCGCTGGAAAACCCACAGGCCAGACCCACTTCTCCAACGCTAAGGTTGGTATTCAACAACAGATTATTGGCCTTGCTCAACCGGATCTCACGATAAAAACCATTCGGCGTCGTGCCGAAGCTAGCCTTAAAACGGCGCTCAAGCGAACGGGCGGACAGGCCCAACAATCCAGACAGTTCAGAAATCGCCAACGGCTCTTCTATATTGTCTTGCATAATCTGGATGCACCGGTCCAAGTCCGTGTCGCCGGTGGTATTGCTACGCGCTCCACCAAACGGTTGGCGGGTCGAAAAATCCCGAATTCTGTCATGCAGAAGAACATTGGCAACTGTCATCAACCTCGCGGACGACAAATGCCGCCCCATCACGGCGAGCACCACATCCACAGTGGCCCCCATTCCGGCACAGGTCACCACCAGACCATCTTCGCTGGCAAGCGCGCTGTCGGCCTCAAAAAGACTGTTGTTCTCTCGCATCTGGGCCGAGTTTTCCCAATGGGTTGAAAGATGCTGCGCCGATCCCCCTCGATCCTTGATGTAACGGCTTGCGGCCTCGGCCAAGAGAAACACCTGCGCCCCGCGGTAGGTATAAGCCGAGATCAGCGCTGGCAGCGACAACGCCGGGCAGTCAGGATCACTATTACCGATGACAAAGGCGTAATCAGCCGTGGGACGATCGATAAAGGGATCTGACTTGACAAATGCCTCACACCGGCTCTCGATCATGCCGCCTTTGGCCGAGCGGTACGTCCAGGCAAACTGCGGTTGCGCTGCAATGCGGTTTGCAATGCGCAGGGCATCAACAATCGCGGCGACCTCAAGCAGCACAAAACCATCGGCGATAATAATGTCGATCTGCCAGATACGAGCCGCCTGGGAGGAGCCGTTAGAGGTAGAATTATCCATGGTAAGAGTCCTAGAACATCCCAGATGAAATCTGCAACGTTAAATCAGGCGTTGAGAACGGCGGAGAAAAGACAATGGCGGATTTTCCTTGGCTGATCGTGGCGCTGTATCTGACTGGCATTAATCTCCTGACGCTTGTGTTATTCGCGCTCGACAAACACCGAGCGCGACGTGGCAGGTGGCGTATATCCGAGCGGAGTTTGCTGCTTTTCTGCCTTTTAGGAGGGACACCAGGCGCCTATTGGGCGCGCAAAAAGCTTCGACACAAGACCCGAAAACAACCTTTTTCAACACGCCTGCATATGATTGTTGTCATGCAAGCCTTTGCTGGTCTGGCCGGAGTATGGATAATCTTATCGGGCAAAGACCTCTGACAGGATCGCGGTCAGGGCATCGGCGTCTTGTTGGGAAAAGGCGTCTGGCAAATTGCTGTCGATATCGAACACACCAATCAGCGTCCCAGAGCTGTCATAGACCGGAAGGACCAACTCAGATCGGGTTGAGCTGGCGCAAGCGATGTGGCCCTCAAACGCATCGACATCAGCCACCAGCTGCACTTGACCGGTACGCGCCGCTGCCCCGCAAACGCCGCGCGAAAACGGAATTTTCAGGCAGCCATGCCCGCCTTGATACGGGCCTATTTTCAGCAAACCTGGCTCTGTCACGCGGTAAAATCCTGTCCAGTCAAAGCGATCATCGCTGTGGTGCACTTCGCAGGTGACTGTAGCCATCAGTGAAACCTGATCACTTTCACCTTCGGTTAGAGCAGCGATGGTCTTAGCAAGGGTAACATAGTCGATTGTCATAGCAGAACCTTTGGTTAGGGCGGAGGGGGCAAGCCCCCTCGTGACCTCGCGGCCAATTCACCCCGGTTTTTTTTAGCCAGTTGAAGATCAGACCCGCTCAATGGCAATGGCAGTGCCTTCGCCGCCGCCGATACAGATAGCAGCAATACCACGTTTAAGGTTGCGTTTTTCCAGCGCATTCAGAAGTGTCACTATGATCCGCGCACCAGAGGCACCAATTGGGTGTCCAAGCGCACAGGCTCCACCATTTACGTTCACGACGTCGCGAGAAATACCCATTTCACGCATAAAGGCCATCGGAACTACAGCAAAAGCCTCGTTAACCTCCCACAAATCGACATCCTCTTTGCTCCACCCAATGCTCTGCATCAGATTTTGGGCGGCAGGAACCGGAGCAGTGGTAAACAAACCCGGCGCCTGGGCGTGACTGGAGTGTCCAACGATCTTGGCACGCACTGTTAGGCCTTGCTGTTCGGCCGCATCTGCAGAGGCTAGCACAAGGGCGGCAGCCCCATCCGAAATGGATGATGCATTGGCTGCTGTGACCGTACCGTCCTTGCGAAAGGCCGGTTTCAAGGTTGGGATTTTTTCCGGACGAGCCGATTTTGGCTGCTCGTCGCCATCTAAAACGACATCGCCTTTGCGGGTATTAACCGTAACGGGCGCGATTTCACCGTCAAAGGCATTGTTCCTCTGCGCATCCAGCGCGTTAGAAAGAGAACGAAGAGCAAATTCATCCTGTTCTTGGCGGCTAAATTGGTAGGTTTCGGCACAGTCTTCGGCAAAGGTTCCCATCAGGCGGCCCTTATCATAGGCGTCTTCAAGCCCATCAAGGAACATATGGTCGATCACCTGGTTGTGGCCAATACGGGCACCGCCGCGCATTTTGGGCAGCAAATACGGCGCGTTGGACATGCTTTCCATGCCACCGGCAACCATTGTACTCGCATGACCCAATGCAATCTGATCATAGGCCATCATTGCAGCCTTCATGCCGGATCCGCACATTTTATTCAGTGTAGTGGCAGGTACCGCTTCGCCCAATCCAGCTGCAAAACCCGCCTGACGTGCCGGTGCTTGGCCCAGACCAGCCGACAGAACGCATCCCATCAGCACTTCGTCAACGGTTGCAGCGCCTGCACCATCCAAGGCTGCGCGAATCGCAGTGCCTCCGAGATCAGCGGCAGGCACCCCGTCAAACACCCCCTGAAATCCCCCCATTGGCGTGCGAGAAGCACCCGCAATAACAACCTCTTTCATACTCTTCCCTCCATTGACTTGACCATGCATACAAAATGGTAAGGAATGCGGTCTAGACTGCGAAGCAATGAATTACCATTTTGGGGGAAAAGATGAGCCTGACTAGCACAATGACGGACAGCGGACAAATTGTGACGGTGAACGTCGAGCGCATTGATGCAGCCATGGCTATTCAGTTCAAGGAAGACATGCGCAGCGAGACCGAAAGTGGGGCGAGCCGCGTTATCCTGGACCTGTCAGAGGTTATGTTTATTGATTCCAGCGGTTTAGGGGCGATTGTTGCCGCTATGAAGCAGCTCGGAAGTAGCCGAAAGCTGGATCTAGCTGGCCTAAGCCCGATGGTCGATAAAGTATTTCGATTAACCCGTATGGACACCGTTTTTGATCTTTATGCCTCGCTGAACGACGCCACAGCTGTAAACAACACCTAATTTATGGATTTGAAGGCGCACCTAGCGCAGATTGAGAACTCGATGGTCAACTCGTTTGCATATTCGTTCCAGGCTACAGAACTGGATGCCCGTGGTGGCGTCGGTACTGTAGTCGAGCGTTTGCGCAGCATGGGGCTCCCGGCGGCCCGCGCCGATGATGTGCAAATTGCGCTGTCTGAGGCTGTGAACAATGTTGTCGAGCATGCCTATGCTGACACCACGCCCGGTGATGTCGACATAGGTTGCAATCTGGACACCGAACAGCTGTGGATCAGTATTCGTGACGCTGGGCTGCCCTTACCCAATGAGACCCTGGCTACAAGAAAACCTGCCGACCTGTCTGGCCCTCGGGAGGACTTGCCCGAGGGTGGATTTGGCTGGTTTCTAATCCGAGAACTGACAAGCGCTGTTACGTATGAGCGCGATAATGGGACAAATCGGTTGTCACTTTGTTTTGACGTCGGCAACACCTGCGCTTAACCACACCGCCACAAAACCGCCGTAATGCCGGCAAAAATATGCCCCAGCCATGTGTAAATAGTTAGGTGTAGCTGCTTAAAGCTTCCCTCGGCGCTGTGCTCAACAGCCCCCACCCAGTGCACATCGCCGAGGATACCCCCCCACAAAGCTTCAGCATCCCGGCGGCCAAGACAAATCGCCCATACCGTCATTTCGCGGATTGCGTTTCGGCGCCTAACTTCTAGTCTTCCGGCAACAATCAGAGGATTTTAGTCGATGCGCGATTTTCAAGCTCCGGGCAGGTCAGCAGTTTTTGCCGAAAATGGCATCTGCGCAACGTCTCACCCACTGGCAGCCGGGGTGGCAATTGACATCCTGAAGCGGGGGGGAAACGCGATGGACGCGGCCATCGCTGGTGCGGTTCTTTTGGGTATTTGTGAACCGCAGATGACCGGGATTGGGGGTGATTGCTTTATGCTCTACACCCGCCCTGGCAGCGATGACATTCAGGCGACCAATGGATCAGGCCGCGCACCTGCGGCAGCCAATGCCGCGGCTCTGCGCGAGCAAGGTCTGGATATCGTCCCACCGGGCAGCCCCCATGCAGTCACCATTCCCTGTGCAATGGATGCCTTTTGCCATCTTGCCGAAACAGAGGGAAAGCTGGGCTTGGATGCGGTACTAGAGCCCGCAATCCACTACGCCGACGCAGGAGTGCCAGTGGCGCCACGCGTTGCTTTTGACTGGGCCAATGATGCGTCAACGCTACAAGGTTCGGCCAGGCGGGACTATTTATTTAACGGTCAGCCACCCAAGGTCGGCCAAATGTTCCGATCTCCTGGTCAGGCCGAAGTCCTGCGGCGAGTCGCCCGGGATGGTCGCGATGCCTTTTACACAGGTGAAGTGGCTGATGACATGCTGGCTGCTTTGCAACAACAGGGCGGCGTGCACAGCGCCGAGGATTTTGCCAGTGCCGCTTGTAGTACCGAAACCCCGGTCAGTGGTGATTACCAAGGCATGGAATTGATCGAGCATCCACCCAACGGCCAGGGCGCGACAGCTATTTTGATGCTCAACATTCTGAAGCATTTTAACATTGCCGGAATGGACCCAATGGGTGCCCAACGTGTCCATATTGAGGCTGAAGCTGCCAAGTTGGCCTATGATGCCCGCAACCGGTTTATCGCCGATCCCGATCATATGGCCCGATTGCAGCACATGCTGGCACCAGAAACAGCGGCAAAGCTGGCGGCGCTGATTGATCCCACCCGCGCTATGCCCGCTGCGGCACCGATCAGCGAGTCAGTTCATAAAGACACAGTATACATCACCGTGGTCGACAAAGACCGGATGGCGGTATCGCTGATCTATTCCATCTTCCGCGGTTTTGGGACTGGTATTGCGTCAGAGAAATTTGGCATCTTACTGCAAAACCGTGGGTCTGGGTTCACCTTGGAACCTGGCCACCCGAATGAGTTGGGCGGTGGTAAGCGGCCAATGCACACAATCATTCCCGGTATGCTGCGGCAGAACGGTAAAGTGGTGATGCCGTTTGGCGTTATGGGTGGGGCCTATCAGCCCAACGGTCATGCCCGTTTCTTGTCCAATCTGACGGACTTTGACATGGAGTTGCAGGCAGCAATGAACACACCGCGCGCGTTTAGCGACAATGGTGTCCTAAAAGTTGAACGCGGATACTCGGATTTGGTGCGCCAGCAGCTTGCTGATCTAGGCCATACAGTCGAGGTGCCGCCAACTGCCATTGGTGGGTCCCAAGCCATCCGCATACGTGAGGATGGAATTTTGGAGGGAGCCAGTGATCCCCGAAAAGATGGCTGTGCCTTGGGGTACTAACCGCAATAACCAGTGTAGGGTGCGTGCTGGCACGCACCTTCCGCGGTTAAGTGCCGTCAATTCAGTTGGAAATGCAGTGGATAGGTACCGTCTGAAAACGGGCCAAACATATCCGGAATATCCGGATGATCCACCGGTTCGCCGGAATAATCGGCAACCAGGTTCTGTTCAGAAACATAGGCCACGTAGTAGCTTTGATCATTTTCCGCTAGCAAATGGTAGAATGGCTGTTCTTTGGACGGCCGACTTTCCTCGGGGATTGCCTGATACCATTCGTCAGTATTGGTGAACTGTGGGTCGACATCAAAAACCACGCCGCGGAACGGGTGTTTTTTGTGGCGTACAACCTGTCCTAAATGATACTTCGCGCGTGTTCTCAACATAGTCTTGCTGCCCCTATGTTCTACCACTACCCCGGAACCTAGGACCTTGTCCAACAAATGACATGACTATTGAGGAAACAGTCTGTGAACCTTTCTTTAACAGTACTCGAAATCGTAGCGCCGGTTTTTATTCTTGCAGCAACCGGCTTTGGCTGGGTCAAATTCGGTTTTGAGTACCGCATTCAGTTTGTGACTAGGCTGGCGATGACGCTAGCCGTGCCCTGCCTGATTTTTACGGCCCTGATGAAGACCAACCTGGACAAAAGCACCTTGGGTACCTTTTTTCTGGCAAGCATTGCCGGCTACGGCGTGATCGCCGTGGTGGCCCAGGGTTTGGTGCATTTTAGCGGGCTGGATCGGCGCACCTATCTGGCTCCTCTCATCTTTGGCAATACCGGCAATCTGGGTCTTCCTCTGGCGCTGTTTGCCTTTGGTGAGGCCGGGCTTGGCTACGGCGTTATAGTGCTGGCTGTCACGTCAGTTTTGTCTTTCACCTTTGGTATCTATCTGGTGGCGGGTCGGGGCGCTGGCAGCAAAGTGTTGAAGGAACCGATGGTCTGGGCAACGTTGCTGGGGGCCTTGTTCCTGTGGCAAGACTGGCAAACACCGCGATTTCTGACCAATGCTCTGGATCTGATCGGCCAGATGGCTATTCCGCTAATGCTGATTACACTTGGTGTAGCAGTGGCCAGACTGACTCCAAGCAAGATCTCTCAGGCTGTTGTGTTGTCACTCGCGAAATTACTAATTTGCGTCCCAGTTGCCTGGGGTCTGGGCCTGCTCTTCGCGCTGGATGACGTGGCTTTGGGGGTACTTGTCTTGCAACTGTCGACCCCGGTGGCCGTCACCTCATATCTGCTGGCAGAAAAGTTCAATGCCGATTCCGAGGCGGTTGCAGGCATGGTCGTGGTTTCAACTCTGATGGCTGTGGTGGCCTTGCCGCTACTGTTAGCGCTTGTTTTGTAATTGTGAATTTATCCACAGACTGTTTTTTGTTATAGTCTGCAAAAAATAAAAAAGGCAGAGGCAAATGAGCAGAATCATGAGCGCGATGATCGCGTTGTTGATCATGGCATCCTGTGGCGGTGGACATAACTCCCCTCCGCGCAATCTGGATAATGCGTGCAGCATTATCACCCAGAAACCTGATTACCTAAAAGCGTTCAAAGCAGCCGAACGTCGCTGGGGTGTTCCGGTCCATGTTCAGATGGCCACGATCTATTACGAGAGTCGCTATCGGGCGGATGCCCGCACACCGCACAAATATGTGTTGGGAATCATACCAATGGGCCGCGTGTCCAGCGCCTATGGCTTTTCACAAGCCCTGGATGGCACCTGGGAAGAATACCAACGCGAGGCAGGACGCCGCAGCTCCAAGCGCGATCGTATTGGCCACGCCGCCGATTTCATCGGATGGTACATGAACAAAACCCGTGAAAAGAACGGCATCGCACTGTCGGACGCGCGCAATCAATATCTTGCGTATCACGAAGGCCACGCTGGCTATGCCCGGGGCAGCTACAAATCCAAATCCTGGCTGCTGGGAGTGGCAAACAAGGTTGATGCGCGTGCCGACATGTATCAGACTCAACTGGCCAATTGCCGCAAGTTCCGCTGAGCTTCGCTAAATGAAAATGCCCGGCGATTTCGCCGGGCAGGACCCCAATACTGTTAGGCCTGATATTGCCAGCCGGACGAACGCCGGTTAGCGCGATGCCCTATTGGATGACGTATCAAACAGCTTGGATGGCAACCGCATACCGGTTTCCAAAGCACCCAAAATCACTGTGGTCCGCCCTCCGCCATTGTCATGAACCACCCATTTCCGCAGCTCCACCGGGTCACCTGTGAACATCAGCTCGAGGCTACCGTAATCCGGATGCTTGGGGTCCTGTGTCTGAACGATTGTAGTGGTTCCGTCAAAGCTATGACCAACAACCATATTGGCCTGGTTCAAGTTCACATTGCGGGCCAGGATCACGGACAGCGGAGTACGTCTAAGTGGATAAATCGTGGGCCCCTGATTAGATTTCTTGTCAAAAACCGCCACGGAACCAGCACCAGCAACCACTGCGCCATCATTCGGCGGGTCATATTCAAACCGCATCCGACCCGGCCGATGGATATACAGCGTACCTGTCGACAGGCTGCCATCATCGTTGATCTGGGTAAAACTAGTCTTGGCCGTTTTCATTCCGTTCAAGTAGCCAGAAATTTCATTCAGGCTCAGCTTCTCGGTAGCCCAGGCGGCGGGGGCGCAGACAGTCAGCGCCAAAGCAAATGCAATCTGTTTCATACAACCTACATAAGCCTTGTGCGCTGAATGTGAAGAGGCGTGTTACTGCTGCTCTGGTATCAGGATTTCCCTTTTACCAACGTGGTTTGCAGGCGAAACAAGCCCCGCGTCTTCCATCTGTTCGACCAACCTCGCGGCCTTGTTATAACCGATGGCAAGTTTCCGCTGAATATACGAGGTCGAACACTTACGATCCTGTGCAACAATCTGCACCGCCGAGTCATACAGGGCGTCTTCACCGTTGGTGTTGCCGCCTGTCAGCCCCAGCACAGCATCGATATTGCTGGCCTTGTCATCATCGGGGCCTTCCAGAACGTTGCTCATGTACTCCGGCGGGCCAAAGGCCTTGAGGTGGTTCACCACTTCTTCGACTTCTTCATCCGAACAGAACGGTCCGTGGCAACGCGTAATCTTGGCACCGCCAGCCATGTAGAGCATGTCACCCATGCCCAGCAGCTGTTCAGCACCCATTTCACCCAGAATGGTGCGGCTGTCGATCTTGGACGTTACCTGGAACGAAATTCGGGTTGGGAAGTTAGCCTTGATGGTACCGGTGATAACGTCGACCGACGGACGCTGCGTGGCCATGATCAGGTGGATACCCGAGGCCCGAGCCATCTGAGCCAGACGCTGGATGCAGGCTTCGATTTCTTTACCGGCAACCATCATCAAGTCAGCCATTTCGTCCACGATCACAACGATGTACGGCAGCGCCTCTGGGGCAAATGCCTCTGTCTCGAACACTGGTTCACCGGTCTCATCATCAAATCCGGTTTGCACAGTACGGGTGAACATCTCGCCTTTATCCAAGGCTTCGCGCACCCGGCCGTTATAGCCCTCGATGTTACGAACACCCATTTTGGACATCTTGCGGTAGCGATCTTCCATCTCACCGACAGTCCATTTCAGCGCCACAACCGCCTTTTTCGGGTCGGTCACAACAGGGGACAGCAGGTGCGGAATTCCGTCATAGACCGACAGCTCCAACATTTTGGGATCGATCATAATCATGCGGCATTCAGCCGGTGTCAGCTTATACAGCAGCGACAGGATCATGGTGTTGATCGCAACCGATTTACCGGAACCGGTGGTACCCGCAATCAGCAGGTGAGGCATCTTGGCTAGGTTGGCCACAACCGAGTCGCCACCAATGTCTTTGCCCAGCGCCAGCGGCAGGCTCATCGTGCTGTCGCCGAAATCACGTGACGCAAGGATCTCGCGCAACACCACTTTCTCGCGGTTTTCATTGGGCAGTTCGATACCAATGACTGAACGGCCTGGCACCGTGGAGACCCGCGCAGAAAGGGCTGCCATAGACCGGGCGATATCATCGGCCAGGCCGATCACCCGACTGGCCTTCAGACCCGGTGCAGGCTCCAGTTCGTACATGGTTACCACTGGACCGGGACGGACCGCAACGATCTCGCCTTTAACGCCATAGTCGTCCAGAACGTGTTCTAACATCCGGGCGTTTTCTTCCAGCGCTTCATCACTCAGGTGATGGCGCTGGACGCTATCCGGGCTCGCCAAAAGATTCAGCGGCGGTAGTTCAAATCCGTTGTCACCGTCCTCAAACACCAATCCAGGCTGGGCCTCGGCAAGGGCGCGGGTCGAGGGCACCACAGGTTTCAACACAGGCTGCTCAACCACAGACCTGCGCGGTTCAGCCGTTGGGATGTCCATCGGCGCACGCGGCATTACAGCCTGCGGCGGAGGCGCGATGGGCATTGTGTGCTCAGGCTCATGGCTTTCCGGCGCCATGACCGGCTGCTGCACAGGCATCGCGGTCATCGGTGGTTCAGGCGGCAGGCCGTCAAGTGGTGACTGGGGATTGAAAACCAGCGGATCGGGGCGACGGCCACGACCTTTGGTCAAAGGCAGGTTGGGGTCCTGATCAGGCGGTAGATCGGCTGCACGGCGTTCGCGCACGGCGTCGGCAATTTTTGACGCAATACGGTCATCGCCGGGTAGGTCGTCCAGTTCAACCGTCGAATGCCGCTCAACCAGCTCAGGCTCAGGCAGCGGCTCAGAGCGACGGATCAAGGACGGCATCCGAGCCAGCAGTCCACCACGTTCGAATGCTGGCTCTTCGACGACCTCTTCCATGGCCTCAGTCGCAGGAACCACCCCATAGCGATCCATCGTTTCGATCACTTCCGGTTCACCATTCTCACCGACTTCGGCACGTTCAGCGCGTTGCGCGCGATAGTTCATCGCTGCTTGCAAACCACCAGTGGCTCCACGACCCAGAAGATTCGCCAACCCGGCATAAGCCATGATCACACCAATCAGCATGAAGCGGCCAGCGCGAGCCAGCTCAGGACGGGTAAAGCCCAACACAAACGCGCCCAGCGCCAGCGTACCAAGTGCTGTCAGGAGCGTCATCAATTTCACGGTGATCACATAACTGATAGGCGACAGGGTCAGCAAAGCCCCCATAACGGTATCGCCGAACAACCCACCCAAACCAAAGTTATGGGCCACGCCCCAAATCGGGTCCGGGACCAAAGTGGCGGCGTATACAGAACAGAGCGCAACGGCAATTGGCGCAAAGATAACCCGAGGAATCGCTCGATCTTCGCCCCAATGCAAAGCGAAACGCGCACCCCACATCAGCAGAATCAAAGAAACCGCCCATGCAGCCTTGCCGACAATCATAAACAGTAGCGCGGTAATAGAGGCCCCGGGCCGCCCAATCCAATTTTGCACTGGGGCATCCGTCGAGACCCACCAGTTAGGGTCCTCTGGCACATATGATCCAATCATTGCAGCAACCATCAAGCCGAGCATGATCAGTAAAATGCCGACCAGTTCTTTGCCCCGTTTTTCGATGGCTGCTTGCATATTACTGTCCAACAACGGGTCGCGACTGCGTGTTTGAAATGCCATGCCTACCTCGGTTCCTCATTTGGGCCATTGTCTGCTGTTTTCGCAGATCTTGTGCCCGGTCTTTTTTCTATTGGCGAAACGACGGCCCACTGCTCAGGCCATCGAAGCGCAATTCTAGTACAGACAGTCGCGCAATTTTGTCAGCGCTGTCAGTGTTTGATCCTTGGGCGCCACCAGAGCAACGCGGATAAAACCTTTACCCGGGTTCTGCTCACCTTCGCCCTGCGCCAGATAAGCACCAGGAAGAACCCGCACGCCAGTCTGTTGCCATACCTTCAATGCCGCAGCTTCGCCGTCATCGACGGGCAACCACAAGAAAAATCCAGCTTCGGGTGCCTGATATCCCTGACACCCGGAAAAGACCTGATCGGCGATCTCATATTTTTCTACATACTGTGCCCGGTTTTGTACCACATGTGCCTCATCCGACCAAACGCGGGCCGCGGCGGCCTGCAACGGCAGGGGCAGTGGAGCACCAGAATAAGTGCGCAGCTGCCTTAGCTGCGCCATGTTTTGCGGCCCACTGGCAATCAGACCAGAGCGCAGCCCTGGCAAATTCGACCGTTTGGACAGCGAGTTGAACAGAACCACCCGTTCTGGATCGGCACCCAATTCCTGAGCCACAGTCAACGCGCCAACTGGGGCGGTGCCACGGTAGATTTCTGAATAGCACTCATCAGCGAAGATCTTGAAATCGTAGCGCTCGGCCAGTTGGATCAACTGTGTCCAATAGGCGCGATCAGCCACTGCGCCCTGCGGGTTGGCAGGCGAGCAGATATAGGCAATTGCGGTGCGATTGAGCACGTCTTCGGGCAGGCTGGCATAGTCTGGCAGATGATCCGTGGCCTGCGTGGCCGGTACAAAAATCGGCTCGGCTGCCACCGAAAGTGTTGCTACCATGTAGACCTGATAAAACGGGTTTGGGATCAGAACAACTGGCTTTTGACCATTTTTCTGCTCAGGGCACAGCGCCATTGCCGCATTATACAGCCCCTCACGGGTGCCGTTCAGCGCCATGATCTGCGTGTCTTTGTCCATCGCCACGCCATACCGACGCTGGATCCAGGCGCTGATCTCACCGCGCAACTGGTCTGTGCCCTCGTTGGGCGGATATTTATTAAACCCTGCTGCGTTTCCGACAATTACATCCGTAACCCATTGGGGAAACTTATGTTTTGGTTCACCAATGGTCATATGCACCACATCCCCGCCTGGGGTGTGATGATCCAATAACGCCCGCAAACGCGGAAACGCATAGGCCGGAAGGTTCGAAAACCGCTCGGGAAAATTCATTTTCTTAGCCTCAAGTCCGGGATCATTTTCGCCCCGTTTTCCATAAGATACAGGCGCGGCGGCCATCCGTCCAGCCGCCCGCACGCAGTCATTTGGTTAATGTGGCTTTCAGGCCAAGGCACGTTCAATCGCTGCTCCAACCCGCAGCAGCGCCGCCTCGCGATCGGGTTGCCCCAGAACCTGCAGCCCACAACTTGGCGTGCCTGTCGGCAGCGACAGCCCACACAGCCCCATCAAGTTGCCGATACGCGTATTGCGCAAGGTCAACAGGTTGGCGCGGACGTAATAGTCATCCTCACTTAGCAGCCGTTCCATATTCGGCGGCAGAATTGGCGCGGTCGGGCATAACACCCCGTCAAAACCCGAGGTGACCTGATCCCAGATCATACGGATCTGTTCTAGCCTGGCCCAGGCCGCCACATAGTCCGTGCCCATAACGTCACCACCCGCGCGGAACCGTTCCAGGATTGCCGGGAACATCAAATCCGGCGAGGCCTCTATCACGTCTTTCCACAGCCCATAGGCCTCAGTCGTATACAACACACCGCTTAGCGCCATCGCCTCGGGCAAGTCAGGCACCTCTAGCGGCACCACCTCGGCACCGGCAGAACGTAGACGGTCCAGCGCCGAGTTATATGCCGCGCGCACCGTGTCATCCAGATCATCCAGCGCCACCGTCTGCAGGTCAGCAAATCTGCGCCCCTTCAGGCTGGCGCCGCGCAGGTCCGCAGCGGGCGAACCCTCAAGCAGCCCCAAATACAACGCCGCATCCTCGACGGTTCGTGCAAGCGGCCCGACGGTATCAAATTTCAGGCACAGCGGCACCACGCCCTCTAGGCTGATCCGCCCCGAAGTGGTCTTCAGCCCAACCAGATCATTCCACGCCGATGGGATACGGACCGAACCACCGGTGTCTGATCCAATCCCGCAGGCCGCCAGACCAAAGGCAACTGAGGTCGCCGCGCCTGACGACGACCCGCCCGGAACGGCATCGGCATCGTTGATACAGGGCGGCGTTTTTTTTACCGGGTTCAGGCCCAACCCGGAAAAGGCCAACTCGCTCATATGGGTTTTGCCCAGGCAGACCAGCCCCAACGCCGTGGCGTTTTCCAGCACCTGCGCATCGCGCTCCGGTATCCGGCCTTTCAGCAGATCCGAACCACTTTCGGTTGCGGTGCCTGCGCTGTCGAACAGATCCTTCCAGCTGATCGGCACACCGTCCAGCGGCGACAATCGCAGCCCGGCACGTGCCCGCATTGCAGCGGCACCGGCCTCTTCCAACGCCCGCTCACCGGTGACGGCTGAATAGATCCGGTCCCTCAACGGGTGGGCATCAATGGCATTCAGATAACATTCTGTCAGCATAACCGGATCGATTTCTCCGGCCCCGATCCCGCGCCCCAGATCCGCCGCACTCATTCTCAGCCATTCTTGCATAACCGCCCCCGCGCTCCAACTCATCCGGTGACGGTAGCGGCCCCGTGCCCCATGGACAATCCCGGATTGAGGCGCATAGTGCGCCCATGAAGAATACCTCTGATATCCTGATTGTAGGCGGTGGCCTGAACGGCCCGGCGCTGGCTTTGGCGCTAGCCCAGACCGGCCATTCCGTGACCGTGATCGACGCCCTGCCAGAGGGCGCCGCCGAAGCTTCCGATTTTGACGGGCGCGGCTATG